>LSQX01158740.1_pt1 | contig 18375 bp, 10 predicted proteins | sample 654561 | NCBI WGS metagenome assembly LSQX01 (sample SAMN04489861, study PRJNA283612) | anaerobic digester metagenome | isolation source: 4 biogas reactors fed with cattle manure at either 37C or 55C with and... | place: Denmark: Kongens Lyngby | collected 2014
AGCGGCCCAAGTCTTTCTGTCGCCAGAGATCGCGAACCACGCGTTTCCCGGTGATTCCGAGATCTTCCCAGGTGGCGGTGACTTTGGCGGGTTCTTCGCCCCGGTTGAAGAGTCCTACAGCGATGGAGCCATCCTCCAGCTCCCGTTTCCAGACTTCCAGGAAGCCCTCTTTGGCTACGCGCCAGCCGGGTTTCCCGAGCGGATCCTGGTTGACCTCAATGATTTCGTCGTTGGTGAGGACGTTGAGGGTGAATTCATCCAGCCTGGTGATATCACCACTAAAGATCAAGGGGGCAGCTACAATGGCCCAGAGCGACATCTGGGTGTACTGCTCGTTAGGGGAGAGTGGGGTAGGGGCCGTCTCTCCCTTCCAGTTGCTTAGATAGCCAAATAGCAGATAATCAGGGTCATTCCATCCTCCGGGACCGGCATAAAGGTGCAGGCTATCCTCACTGTACACATCAAAACCATCGCGGAAGAGGGCTTCTCCAATGCCTTCAAACGATATTCCCAGGTCGCCGGCCGTGCGCCAGCTGTGACCGCCAACCTGACGACCCCACTTCCACACTTCTCCCATACCGTATTGACAGAGGTTGAGGACGATATCCCGTGGCTGCTGTTCTAAGATACTGCTAATTAGTTGATAAGGTTTCTGCAGCTCCGCCAGGCTCCGGTCGGCCGCGATGCGGCCATAACTGCACCAGTCGTATTTTAGGAAATCGAATTCCCACTCCACGAACTGCTTAACATCTTGTTCTTCAAAGCTATAGGCGCTAACGTGTCCGGCGCAGGTGAACGGTCCGGGAGAGGTGTAGGTGCCGGCCAACAGACCTTTTGAATGGATGTAATCGACCATCCCTTTCATATTGGGAAAGCGCTTATTGGTGATCAGGTTACCTTCGGCATCCCTGGGCTCACCATTGATTTCGGGATTATCGGAGGAGGGTTTGATCGACCAACAGTCGTCGATGTTCACATACCTATACCCATGGTCGGCCATTCCGGTTTCCACCATGGCGTCGGCTGCATCACGCATAATCTGCTCTGTCACATGGTTTTCCCAGACATACCAGCTGTTCCAGCCCATATGCGGGGTGAGTGCCAGCGTGTTACCCACGACGAGTTTAAAATCTCTCTCGGCGGTTGCCAGACTGTTGGATACGCTGAATTTCATCCGATATTCGCCTGGTTCGGCCACTGCTCCGGTGATGATGCCGGTGGAGCTATCCACTTCAAGGCCATCGGGTAGGTTTTTTACTTCATAGCTCATGGGGCGATCGCCGGTGGCAGCGATTTTAAATAGTACAGGGTTGCCGGGACGCACACCCCAAACGCGGGTGCCGTTGATCCGAGGCTTTGGCCCGGGCTTGGGTGTGAGAATCTCAGCCTTCTCAATCACCGGCTTCCAGGCTGTGATGCCATCAACCCGACCGCTAAAGCGCGCATTTACCCAGTTGGCATGGTCAAAGTCAATGCCATCACCACCATCTCTAACCTCCAGGGTTAGCTCTGATATGCCCCTGATCTCCAGATCAACCGAAATGGCCTGATCCCCAGGCTTTACCACCGAAGTCTCCCACAGCAGCTGATCATCGCCCACGATATGAAAGGAGACCGATCCACCCGTGCCAAGTGCCGCGTCATCCATCCCTACCAGCGCCGTGAAACGTACCGGTTTTTTCTTCAAAAGGATGCGAATGGTGCTATTGGCATGTGTTCCGACCCCCTCTTCGTAAATTGTACCGGCAATACGTAACTCCTTCTCAGTGATTGACTTGCCGATCTGAACCTTGCCCCAACCTTGTTTCGTGGCGGAGAGATCCAGAGAGGAGAGGGAGATTTCTGAATGATGTGAGCAGGAAAGGAGGGAGAGGAGGATTGTGGAGGTAAGGAAAAGCAGTGTACGGAAGGAGAAGAGGCGTTTCATAGGAATGGTTTTAGTTTGTATAAAAGTAAAAATAAAAAGCCGCACCGGAAGAGATCTGGTGCGGCAAAAGAAAGGTGGAGCGGGGATTCCCCGGCACTATTTGGTAGTATGAGGATCTAATAGTTGGTTATCTGAGGGTTCCAGTTAGTCCACTGAAGGGTCCAGTCGGTTCCTCCGAAGGCTCCGATAAAGGTGGTGGCTTCCAGACCCTCGGGTACTTCTACTGCACCGGTCAACAGTGGAGACCCGGCTTTTGGTAAGAAATTGGGGGCTGTGAGCTGAAAGGGATTGTTGACTTGCAGTTCAGCAGTACTGGTGAAGAGGCGATTGGCGCGGGTGGGATCAAGATAGAATGTCTCTTCTCCGGCAGTATTGCCGCTGAAGTTGTCGTTCATCCCTGCCATCACAATACCCTTTAGTTCGACATTCCCTGCCGCACCTTTGCTGTCAGCCATCAACAAACCCCGTGGCCATCCGGCAAAGACAGAGTTGTACACTTCCAGAGCGGTGCGCCGTCTTAGATGCATAGCATTTTGATACAGACTGTTAGCTGGTGAATCAACCGTTGGTTTTGGACCAAAGAGGCTCACATTGGCAAATTTGGGATTGGTGATGGGAGCATTGGTGGAGCCGGTAGCATCATTATCGGATTCAAAACCGTTGGATTTGGATATATCGGCCACATTCGGATCACGTAACCCGACCACATACTGCACAGAGCCATTGAAGCCGTAATCGGTGTCGAATTCATCATCTAGTCCGCCCAGAGCAACCAGGTAGCGGCAGTTGACGGTGCCTCCAAACCATTCATAAGAGTCGTCATTGCAGTAGGACACCTGGATATATTCAACGGTGGTACCCCGGCCAACACCCCCGAAGGTGAGACCGTTGATCTCCTTGTCGGGCGCAAAAGCGTACCCGGCGTATTCGATTCTCACATAGCGTAACACTCCGGAATTATCGTCCGGATCGATGCCGCCAAATTTTGATCCGACACCACCCTCGATTTCAGCTTCCCCTCCTGTTGGGTTAATTGGAGCTTTCCCGCAAAGAATGATGCCGCCCCAGTCGCCGGCTTGCCGTTCCCCGGCAGGCTTGTCGGAAGTGAAAATGATGGGGCTCCCCTGTGTCCCATCGGCCATGATCTTACCACCCCGCTCAATAACCAACGAGGCTTTGGAACCGGTCTTCCCCTGGATCACCGTGCCCGGCTCAATCGTCATCGTGGCACCATCTTTCACATAAACCCACCCGTCGAGCAGATAGCGTATATCAGATTTCAGGGTGATGTCATCCGTCAGGTTGCCACTCAGCACTACCGTGCTGCCCGAAGCCGGCTCAACTAGGATGGCACAGGAATCCCTGAACCCTCCCTCAATAGTTGATGCTAAAACCCAGGTCTCCCCAACGGCGATACCGGTGACGGTCCCATTTTCAGTAACTGTTGCAATTGATTCATTACGAGATGAATAGGTTGCTTCTTTGTGCGTGGCATCCAGCGGTGAGATGGAGATCGTCAGTTGTGCCGACGAGCCGACCTGAAGGGTTAGATTCTCTTGTTCAATCGTGATCCCGGTGACAGGAATCTCCTTGGTACAGGAACTTAATCCGGCCACCAGCGCTAACAGGGAGGCCAAAACAATGGATAGGTGTTTTCTTTTCATTTTACGTTGTCTGGTTAATTTCTTTCACAAAAAAACTCAGACCAGATGACCTGAGTGTTAAGCGTTCATTAAGATAACTTTAAGAGTACCTCCTTTATAAAACGTATTGAATGCCAATGGAATACCAACTACCTGGGCGGTATTGGCGAAACACCTGCCGACGATCGAAGTGAACCGTATTACTTTCGCTGACTCCATAAAAGGAGAGGTCTACATCGGTATGAATACTTTGCTCAAAGACTACCGGCTGATTAAACAGGTCTTTGATACCCACCTTCAACTCCAGATGATCGCCAAACTTTTTTGTCAGCGTGAGATCGACCTGGTGGCGCGGCATCTCGTAAATATTCGGAATATATTCCCAAGGTTGGCTTTTTGGTTGACCGACAATGTATATTCGCGGACCGATGATGTTGTACATCAGGCTGATATCCAGATTGTCCTTCTCCTTCCCAGCGTAAAACAGCCCGAGGTTCAGCACATAGGGCGACTGGCCAGCTAATGGCCGACCCTGCTCGATGCTTCCCTCCGGGAAGTCCACCCGGCTCTGAATGAGTGCTCCATTGAATACCAGAATCAGATTTTGAAGCCACCCAGCATTGCCTAACGATTTCCGTATCTCAGCCTCCACACCATAATTCGTTGCTCCCAACGCGTTGTGATAGGAATATTCCAACCCACTACCGGTCTCAATGTATTTTATTTCGATCGGATTAAAGAAGCGCTTGTAAAAGACTCCGGCAGAGATCAACTCCTGGCGATCGGGGTATAATTCATAGCGCAGGTCGAAGTTATGGATTTGAGCATCAGTTAGATCGGGATTACCGGAGAAGACGGCATTACTGCCAAAATCATAAAATGGGAACGGAGCAATTTCACGAAATTCTGGTCGGTTAACCGATTGCCCATAGGCCATCCTCAGTAAATTTCGATCGTTCACCCGGTAGGTCAGATTAGCCGAAGGGAAGAGGTTCAGCGTATTGATTTCTACCGTCACGGGCTGCTGAAAGCGGTCGTGGCTCGAAAGTAACTGCCGGTTCTTTTCCATCCTGACACCGGTAAATAGGTTAATCCGGGTGCTGATGGGGAGATTGAGCGAAAGATATCCGGCCAGCAACTGATTTGACGCCTGGTATGCATCTGATTTGCTGGTCTCTTCAGCCAGTTTGATGCCAGTAATTGAGTTCATGTGATTCTTTCCAAGTAGTTCATCAATAGGCAGATACTGAATTGTTGGATCTTTCGTCCGACCATCAGCATAGATATAACCCAGTTTTCGGGCTGCAAACGAACGATTTTTGCCTTCAAGAAAGAGTCCGGCTTTAAGGATGGGCTTGAAAGTCCCCCACTCAAATTTTCGGCTCGCATTGAGGGCTCCCGACCAGAGATTTTCGATGGTGTTCATGAACAGACGTCCCGCGTTGCTTGAGAGTGGATTGGCCGGGAATTCAAGAAAGAAACGTCCATAGTTTGGATCGGTGATGTTGTCATTCTGGATCAGCTTAACCCTTCGGATATCGGGTTCCTCTCTTCGGGCATGTGCATATCCCGCTACCCAATCGATCTGAAAATCTTGGTCGCCAATGGCGTGCGTGCCACTGAGTTGCCCGGAATAGGTGAATCGGCTCTTATATCCGTACTCCAGCGAGCGGATCACCGTGTTGGAATAGTATTCGGTCCCGTTACGGAAAAGGCTGGAGGATTCGCCCTGATTGCTGATCAGGTTTCTGAATTCCAGTTTATTGCCTCTTCCAAGATACCACGACCAATTATTTAAGAGGCCCAGATTAACACCTTGTGTGAAGGTGCTATCGATAAAATCAAAATCCATCCCCGACCGGTCGAGTCGGTAATCATATACTGCAAAGCTCCGGTTCCCGGCCACCTGAAGGTTCCTCGACCGGCTGTAGTTGATGGCCGTGATTTCTCCCAGGGAGGTCTTGCCGAGGGTAAACCGATGTGCCATGGTGAAGCCGATTTTCATGTCGGGGAGAGTTGTGGATTCGATTGGTAACCAATTGCTGTTCAATCTCTTACTGAGTTCAATTTGATCGTTGCCCGTGGTGGATTGGAGGTTTTCCGGAAAGTAAGAAGGCAGTCGTCGCGTTCCATCATCCACCCCCAGCCAGTCGAGCCGCCCGCCCTCATAGGATTGGAAGGTGTGGAAGGTGGCTTGGGGGTTGTACAAGCCCTGGAAGCTGACGGTGTACTGATTTTTTTCGGGCATATTTTTCGTGTGGATGCTAATGAATCCTCCGGAGAAATCGGCTGGCAGCTCGGGAGATGCTGACTTATAAATCATCAGGTTGTCGATCATCGACGTGGGGATGATGTCGAAGCTGAAGGCTTTACTGTCGGATTCGCTGCCCGGGGTAGAGGCATTATTGAGCCAGACATTATTATAGCGCTGGTTTAGTCCTCTGACTACCACAAAACGGTTATCGATAATGGTTACCCCCGGAATTCTCCGGATGGCTTCGGAGGCATCCTTATCCTGCGACTGGCTGATCTGCTTTGAGGATATTCCGTTGGCTACCAGTGGACTGTTCTTAACTGCACTGAGCACGGCCACCTCGGTGTCGCTCCTTCTGACTGCCACCACCGTTACTTCGCCGATGCTGGTGGTGGCTTCCTGGAGTGAAATGTTGATCCGTGTGTCGCGCCCTGGCTCAATCTGAATATCGGTTAAGATGACCGGATCATAGGAGATGAAACTCACTCTTATCTGATAGGTTCCCGGCTTTAACTGCTCTAATAGGAACATACCGTTGAAATCGGTGATCGTGCCCTGTTTGATCTGTTCAATCCAGATATTGGCACCGGGTAGGGTCTCTCCGGTTTTCCCATCTTTTACCTGACCGCTCAGCGAACCGCTCTGGCCAAATGTGGTGAACGATAACAGCAAGGTGCCGGTAATGGCTAGGCAGATGAAGCGCAATCTGCTCTTTATCAGTCTGTTATTTTTCATCTGAATACATTTTTTCATCAACCTGATGGCCATTAGCGTCATACATGATCCAGCGACCGATTCTTTCACCCTTTCGGTAGGTCATGTCATATCGGAGCACCCCGTGATCGTCCCAGATTTTCCAGGGGCCCTCTTTCAGGTCATCCCGATAGGAGGCTTCACCCGTGCGGATTCCGGCTTCATTGTATGAAACCCACAGGCCATCGCGCAGGCCCGTTTTGAAGTGGCGTGTTTCCCTGAGCTGACCCGAACGATACCAGATGTTCACCTGACCGTGGATGCGTCCGTTGAGGATAGCCATCTCCTGTCTTATCTGGCCATTGTCGAAATACTCTCGGTATTCGCCACTGAAGGGTTGTTGCTTTTGGTCGTAATAGAGCCCGTCGTCTCCCAAGCTGATTTGCCCGTACATCGGCAGGCAAAGAGTTAGGGAGGAGATGATTAGTAAAACTTTTCTCATAAGATTTGGTCAAATGGATATGGATTAAAAAAAAAGATAGCCTGGGCTTCAGACTATCTTTTCTTCATTTGAGAGCACTGACACGTTAACGTTTAAGCTCAACCTTAACTGCAGTATTTTTATCTGATTTGATCACCAGATCGCGGATCTGGTTCTCTTCGTAGGATACCAGGGTTATTTCGAGTGTATAGGTTCCCGGTTTGACTTTCGGAACCTCAAAATTGCCATCGAGGTCGGTGTAAAGAACCTGTTCACTACCATTGATTTTCACTTGGGCACCGGGGAGCGCTTCACCAGTCTGCTGGTCCACTACGGAACCGGTGAGGGTGATGGCTATTGGTGTCTCTTTGCCGGTTTTGTTGGTTTTTTCTTTTTCCAGGGCTGATGCCGGGAGTATCAGGGTTGCCATCAACAGGATTATTACAAGCTTTTTCATCGTTTGCTGGTTTTACTGATGCAAACGTAAAGCAGTAATGTTACCTCAATTTGATGGTAATGTTAAGTTTAGATTAACTCCGCCTTTAATCCCGGAGGATCTTATTCCTTTTTCTTTCTTTCCACAAATCCGGAGTCTTTATGATCCCGTACCATCGTACGTAGGGCGTCGATCATCTCTTTAAGGTTTTTGATGCCCCCGATGGTGAACCAGACCGTGACGATGATGGAGGTGATCAGATACACCCAGGTATAGGCTTTCCAGAAGGCCATCCAGGTCTCGTTCTTCACTTCGGTGGTGAGGTTGTATATGGTTCCGATGATGAACACGATAGTCCAGACAATCGTCCAGGTGTAGGTTGCCACCACGATTCCTTTATCGCCACGGGTGAATTCCGGGGTTGTGCCGAATACTTTCCACCCTTTGACCGCTTCGCTTTTAACGATATTGCGTTCACCCTCAAGGGCATACTCGCCCCGATGAAGCATTTTGTCCATGTTGAAGGGCTTGCGGGAGGTCAGGAGCGAAACAATGATGTATATCAATGCACTGGATATCATCGCGATAAACCAGAACCACTGTCCATTGATCGGGAAGTTGTCGATCATCTGGTTCAGCACAATGCCAGTAGTGGCAGTGATCGCTCCGGTGATCATAGCTGCCCAGGCTGCTGCGTTGGTTCCTTTTTTCCAATAGAGTCCGCCGATAATGGCTGACCCAGAGCCACCGACATAGATAGCGCCTGAGATGGCGAGGAAGAGAAAGACTTTCTGGGTTTGTTGGAAGATGATGCTCAAGAGGAAGATGGTGATCCCCACACCCAGGATTGAGTATTTGAGATATTTGATATGCTGTTTCTGCTCAAACGGTTTCTTGCGCAGCGGCATCAAGCAGTCCTGGATAAAGATGGTGCCCCAGGAGTGCATATAGGTATTATGCACGGTAATCGAGGCAGCTAGCATGATGGCAGCAAAGGCCCCTTTCAGCCCGATAGGAAGGATGTAGTTCAGCACCATCGGAGTTTTGAGCTGGCTCTGCATGGCTTCGTTCCCGGCCCCAACCAAGGTAGCGTTAATCGAGTCGGCCACCTCTTTAAAATCCACATGGTGAAAAATCGTGTAAGCAACCACCGGCACAAACACGAGGAACAGCCCCCACTGCGGGATCAGACGCCAGTTGGTCAACAGATCAGCCATCTTCGCCTCATGCGCGTTTTTCGCGGCTACATTAAATGAGGCGTTGCCCTGCCAGGATAGTTTGGTGTAGATCAACCCAAACATCCCGATAAAGAAAAACCAGATATTAAAGTCTTGTACTTTGCTGGATTTGAATGGATTAATGAGCGATGCATCCGCCGGGGCGGCCTCCACTGCCTGGCCAATCTGCGTCCAATCGACCTGTAGAATCAGGAAGATGACGATAATGACAAAGACGATATTGACGAAGACACCCTGGACAAAATCAGTGAACATCACAGCGACATGGCCACCGGTGAGCGTGAAAAAGAGGGGGATAGCCACCACCAGTGCGGTGATCAGAATAAAGGTGACTGAATAGGGGCCGATATGACCGATCTCCGGGATGCCACAGAAATAGATGAAGAATCGTGCGGTGACCGAGGGGAAGATCACCATATTGACGATCCCGGACGTAAACGCCATAAATCCGGCGAAGATCCGGAAGGCGCGACTATACCTCACCTCAAAAAACTGCGCCATAGTCATGGCACGGGTTTGCCGGTAACGGTACACCACCCATCCGGTGACGCTAATTCCGACTAGGATAATGGTTGTCATCATCTCCCACCAGCGCGAATTAAACCCCGCCGCGAAGTTCTGTTCCATCACCCCGACGATTGTGATGGCACCTAGAGCAGCTGTGCCGTGGAACATCGAAATGATGTACCGCCCGCCGGTGCGACCTGTGGCGAGAAAGTCTGTCACGCTGCGCATCAGGGTCTTACTCAGAAATACCAAGGCAAACATCAACGCAAGCAAAGCAGCGACGATGATCCAGTCGAGAAGGTGGAGGTTCATAGTTCAGGATTGTGATAAAAAGACAAAGTTGGCAGAAATTCCAAAATTACAAGAATTGATCTTTTATAGGTTGGTAATTTCTTGTATAACAGTCAGTTTCAGTGTTCCTACATAATAATCCTGATCAATGCTGATCGCATCAATGGGTTCATCCAGCTTGAGGATGTTCCAGCGTTGGGAGGGTTTTAAAAGATGTGCTTTCCCCTTGATCCAGATTTTCAGCGGCATATCGAAACCCCGGATGCAGTTGCTCCAGCGATAGCGGAGGGTTCCGTTCACGAGGGCATACTCCAGCGCCGGTATCCGAACATCCCGGAGATACTGGTCGAAGACCTTCTGAAGGTTCATTCCGGCTTTTTCACTGATATAGGACTCAATCTGTTCGGTGGTGACGGTTTGGTGATAGAAATCATGATTCAGTCCTCTGAGGATGGATCTGAAATGCTCATCGTTGTCGAGGATCTGACGAATGGTGTGAAGCATGTTAGCGCCTTTGGAATACATATCGCCCGACCCGCTACGGTTCACATCATACGTTCCGATGATTGGCCGGTCGTTGTTAATATTCATCCGGGTGCCACGGCAGTAGGCTGCTCCGGCCTCTTTTCCCCAGAAATAGTCTACGAACAAGCTTTCGGAGTATGCGATGAAGCCTTCGTGCACCCACATATCGGCTACATCCTTGTATGTGATGTTGTTAGCGAACCATTCGTGACCCGATTCGTGCACCAGGATAAAGTCGAAAAGGTGGCCATAACCGGTACTGGATACGTCGTTACCGCCATAACCATTCCGATAGCCGTTGCCATAGGTAACAGAGCTTTGGTGTTCCATGCCGGGGTAGGGCACTTCCACGAGCTTGTAGCTGTCTTCGTAAAAGGGGTAGGGGCCGAACCAGTGTTCGAAAGCTTCCAACATTTTATGGGCTTGTTTAAAATGTTCTTTTGCTTTCTCCAGGTTATAGCTGAGCACCCAGTAGCTGCAATCCAGCGGGCCTTTCTCGCCGGGATAGATATCGGAGAAATTGACATAATCTCCAATGTTGATGTTCACTCCATAGCTATTGATCGGGTTGGAGACGAACCAATGGTAGGTGCTGCTTTTATCAGGATGTTTGTCGACGCCACGGAGCCGACCGTTTGAGACGTCGATCAGCGGGTCGGGCACCCGAATGCTCATCAGCATGCTGTCGGGTTCATCGTACATGTGGTCTTTGCATGGCCACCAGAGACTGGCTCCATCGCCCTGATTGGCACTGGCAATGAATGGGTTACCATTCTTGTCCTGCTTCCAGGCGATCCCACCGCTCCAGGGGGGGCGGGCACTAACCCGGGGTTTCCCCTCATAGTTGACGGTTAGCTCTCGGTATTCGCCAGGTATTTGTGGGGAAGATAACGTCACCCACCAGACATTACCTTCTTTAGTGAAATTCAGCTTTTTGCCATCCTGAGTGATGGAGGTGATCACCATGGGGGGCTGCAGGTCGATCTGCATTCGATCATGGCTCGTTAATACGGTATATCCGATCAGATTCGAGCCACCCAGCGAGCTATCGGCCGGATTAACCCGGATATCGAGGTGGTAGTAAGTAAGATCCCACCATTCACGTTCTGGTGTGATGCTTCCGCGGAGGGTGTCTTGGCGAGTCAGGGTATCCGGACGGCGTTGAGCCTGAAGAGATATTGGCAGACTTAAGATGGCGAAGAGAAAGATGATGACTTTATGCATGATGTTTAAATGTTTAGTAGAATTATCCCTGACGGCTCTGGTCAATCAGCTCTTGGATTGTGGTAACGGCCAGTCCTACACAAGTATCCGCTGCTCCGTAATAGACATAGACTTCACTGTCAGGTTTGGCGAAGCCTTCGGAATCGAACTCTTTCACGATGATTCCGCTGGGGAACACGACATTAGGAACTTGGCCGTTGAGTTCCCAGATCTCCCTGGGTTCCAGGATATTATAGAAGCCCCGACTGATGATCTGAGCTGGATTGTGAAGATCGGCCAGGAAAACTCCGGCCTGGTATATGTTAGCGCTGCCGAAGTGAGTAGCCACGCCGTGGTAGATATGTAGCCAGCCCTGCCGGGTTTTTACCGGTGGCGGTCCGCTGCCAATGAATTCATCCCAGTAGTGGAACCGGCCTTCGATCACTGGAGCTATCGGTTGCCAGTCGAGGAGGTTGTCGCTGGCGGAAAGCCAGATGGTGCTGCCGGATGTCGGCCCGTCGGAGTGCCGGGCCTTGTTGGGGCGATCGTACCGGAGGTATTGGCCATTGATTTTTTCCGGAAATAGCACGCCGTTACGGATATCTTCGTTTGAGACGATTCCCAGGAAGCGGAACTCCCGGAAATCATCGGTCTGGCCTAGACCCAGTTGGCATCCGGAATCCATATCCATGGCAAACATGATGTAGTAAGTGCCTTCCAGATGGGTAATCCGCGCGTCATAGATGTGATAAATCTTCTCCGAGATCTTCTCAATACCCTTGAAATCAACAACATGATCCTCCATGGTGAAATGAATGCCATCCTGACTCGTGGCCATGACCATAAATGTTTCGCGCGATCGGCTTTGAGTGCGGACCATCATCAGATATTGATTTTCGAAGCGTATGGCGCCGGGGTTGAACACCGATGAGCAGTCGATCAGATGAGGCTCGATATCCGGCACATTGGAGCGGGTGAGAATCGGGTTAAAAGGGTATCTTTTCATGGGAAGAAAATCAAGTCAGAACACGTAGAATTGATGACACTAAAATTAGAAAATTATTGGCAACGGGAATCCCTATCCAGGTTGCGTTCCTTCATCACGTTAGAGGTGCAGAGAACCATTGGATGGCTCCGCTCAACCACCAGTGATGACAATTATCTTCTAATCTGTAACGTTTTGGACCTGATTCCGTCTAATGAAGAAATTGTAACCAAACACGACCAACCAAGCATGAACAAGAGATCAACCTTCCTAACCATCATTATTTTGTTGAGTTCCTTTGTTTTAAAGGTGAATGCTCAAGTGGAGATATCTGGTCAGATAAAAGACCATGAAAACAAAGTTTCTATTCCTTTTTGCAATATCAGCGTCTATAATCAACAGGATAGCCTAATCACCGGCGGGATTTCCAATGACAACGGGTTCTTTAAAGTCCCTCTCAAATCTGGTTCTTATACATTGATAGTCAGTTATGTAGGTTGTGTGCCGGACACCCTTCATGTCGATGTGGGACAGGAATCAAAATTTCTGGGAGTTATCAGAATGCAACCCAAAGAGACCGCTCTGGGCGAGGTGCAGGTGAAAGGTTCCTCCAGAGCTTACACCATTGATAAGGATGTCCAGATGGTCACCACCGCGATGCGTACCGGTTCTGCCAACACCTCCGAGGTGCTGGAGCGCATGAACGGCATCTCTTACGACCGTTACAACCGCTCCATCAAAGTGGACGGTGACGCCCGGGTCATCTTGCTGGTGAACGGCCTCGAAAAAGATCAGGAATACATCAAAAACCTGTCGCCCGACCGGCTAAAGGAGGTGGAGATCATCCGCGATCCCAGCGGCCGATATGCCCTGGAAGGCTATACTGCCGTGATCAATATCATCCTTAAAAACGATTATCGTGGAACAGAAATCCACCTGGTGGAAAATGCCATCTTTGACCCCGACGCCTATGCATCACGCTATGTTCCAATCAATTATGGCGCCCTCACGTTCAATTATACCTATAACAAGGTAAACCTGTACCTGAAGGGCAATAGCATGCTGAATACCTTCATCATTCCGGGGAAAGTTTTCCAATCATACTCAGATGGCACCCGCATCGATTATAACCAATCGGATAGCCTGCCAAACATGGACGTTAGGAACATCACCAACAGCTATACTGCCGGGATCGACTACTACCTTAATCCTAAACATACGTTAAGCTTTGAAAGTAATGTTTCGGATTTTCCCGGCTCGTCACAGTTTACCGACCAGCTTTTTGATGTTACTCATTATCAAAATGATTCACTCATAGATCGTTACACGGCCAAGACCCTGAACGAATCCAAGACAAAGGATTACTCCGGCACCCTGTTCTATATTTATAATATCAGTGAAGGCACCCGCCTGAATGCCGAATTTACCTACGACCGCTATACCGATGTTTATCTGAACAGCCTGGATCAGAGCAATGGCTTCAAGCGGAACGAGAACGGCACCAATGCCAAAGATTACACCAAATTCTATGTGGAGTTCAGCCATTCACTGAATGCCAAATCAGCCCTCATGGCTGGCTATGGAAATACCTGGAGGAGCCTGGAGAATCATTATATCTCAGAAACACAACTACTTCCTAATGAGGGGTTTACAAGTGATACAGCCGATTTTGGGATGACCGAAACCCGCCATAAACTTTATGCCTACTATTCCCTCGCAATTACGCCTAAACTGGGGTTTAAAGTCGGCGCTGCTGCCGAATACAGCCGCCCACGAACCGAAACAACCGATCATTCGTACCTGATCTATCAGCCCTATCTTGACCTGAATTTTGCAGCTCATGAGATGCTGAACATTAAGCTGAAATATCGCACGGAAAGCGAATATCCGTCTATCAAACAAATCACCCCTTTTACCCAGGTGATGGATCCCTATTCTATCGAGGTTGGTAATCCCGAACTGCAACCCTCAACTATCCATGATCTCTCTGTGCGATTTCGATTTCTGCAAGGTCTGATCTCCGTAGAGCCCTATTACGGCTTCTCTAATAATCAGATCAACCGGGTTGCCACACCGCTAGGCGGAACTCTCTATCAGTATAGTTATGAGAATGTTGGGAATTACCGGAGCCATGGGATCAAAGGGGATATTACACTGCCATTATTTCAACAGAGCCTGATTCTGAAAACGGATGTTGATTTGTTCTCGAAAAGCATCACCTACAACGAACGGAAGAATACGGTCAAAGATTGGACTATGACTACCCAGGTGCTTTACATCGATAAGAAATACCATACGGTAGCTGGGGTGAACTATCAGAAAGGGCTGTACAAGAACATCAATGCCCAGGGATATGATTATTACAACAATGATTTCTGGATGCTTTTGGTGCAACAGCCGTTCTTGAAGGGTAAACTGACCCTGATGCTCGCCTGGATTCTCCCGATCGATTTCGGCGCTAGCTTTAATCAGGGATCTTACACTGATGCCGGAACCTACACCTCCACCGGCATGTACGATATCAGCATGCTTAAAAACTTCCTGCTATTTAATGTGACCTATCGGTTTAATCATGGGAAAAGCGTGAAAACCCTGGAGAAGGAGATCAAGAAGGAGGTTGAAAAAGAGGCCAAAGGAATTTTCTAGCGAGTCATGATCCAATCCTTTTTTCAATCCACCGTAAATCTCAGCCCATGATTAGTGCAACCTGGCATTCTGGTGTATTGGCTAGAGGGATGGTTGTTCCGGAAATTGCTTGTCCGTTTACCTTGATTTCCTTGACTCCCTGCTGAACACCATCCGGATTTTTCACTGAAATCAGGTACCTGGTTCCTCTGAAGACTCGCTCCAACGTGAACTCCTTCCAGGCGGATGGGATAACCGGATCGATAATCAGGCCTTCATATCCCGCCCGCGCACCGAAGATATGATCGAGCACGACACGGTACATCCACGCTGCGGTGCCGGTCTGCCAGGAGTGGCTGGCGCGGCCGGCTGTTTCATGTTCGTTGCTGGTGATGTACTGCGAATAGACATACGGCTCGGCAAAAAACGTATCACTGTCGATCCGGTTGGGTAGCATTTTCTGATAGTATTCGAAGGCTTGGTTGCCATGACCCAGCAGACACTCCGCTTGGATCAGCCAGGTGGTGGGGTGACCGAAGATCGCTCCATTCTCTTTTTTACCCCAAACACAGCGCGTTACCAGGCCGATGTTTGGGTCTATCTCCCGATAGGCGGGCGTGCATTTTTTCGGTCCCTCAGGGCTATCGAGATGGGTTTTGACACTCTCCAGCGCCTGGATTTGTCTCTCCGGATCGAGGCCGGCCAGAACAGCCCATATCTGCGTGTTAATGAATATTTTACCATACTTATTATCCCGCGCACCGATGCGCCGGCCCTTCGCTCCGAATGCGCGGATGTACCATTCTCCATCCCAACAGTTCTGGTCGAGCGACCCGGCCATCGGCCGTGCTACCTGCTGTACGTCCTGACTCAGATCTAACCGCCCAAGATGATCGAGCAGTTCGATCAGCCGGTTCAGCATTGCTACATAAAACATCCCGCCCCAGACACTCTCCCCACCATCTTCTCCGCCAATGTAATCTAACGTGTCGTTCCAGTCGCCTCGCCCAAAAATGGGCAGCCCATGAGCCCCGAGGTTCCCTCTGACAAAGTTCACCACCGCCATCAGATGATCGAGGATCGTGCCCCGATTCCCATCGTTGAATGGCTGAACATCATCCAGAATGGAAAAGTCGCCAGTTTCTTTAACATAATCCGTAACGGCCAGGATAAACCACAGAGGATCATCGCAATGCAGGGTATATTCCCCCTGACCATCACCATGAAAGTGATGATATACTTTTCCGTCGCTTCGCATCTGTCTGGCCAGCAGTTGGATACGATCCTTTGCTTTATCCGGATAGCTAATAGTCACCGCGATGGTGTCCTGGGCAGTATCCCTAAACCCAAAGCCTCGGCCAATCCCCCAATAGTAGAAGCTGGTCACCCTCCCGATATCGAAAGCTACCTTAGCCTGGTAGGGCGACCAGCCATTCATGAAGATGTTCATGTTGAGATCAGGGGTAGTGACCCGCGTGTGGCTGAAATAGTCCTCCCAGTAACGCATCACCTTGATGTAAGCCTGCTCCACTTCCCGGATGTCGCGGTAGCGTGAAACGACAGATGGGCATAATGGTGCTGGAGACGCAGGATTCTGGGCCTTCACCGTATCTTTTCCCACTACTCCCAACTGAAAAATGACATCGCGGGCTTCTCCTGGTTCGAGGTCAAGTTCGATCTGGATGGCCCCGATCGCATTGCCGAAATCAGTGTTCTTGGAACGTAACTTTCCTGTTTCCAAGGCAATAGGGTTGGTTTCATTACGATAAAACCCGATAAATTCCTCCCGTACGGTCTCGTATTGTTTAATCGGATGGTTGACCGTGAAATAGGCCCACTGATCCCACTCTTTGTTCTCCTGCTGCTGAGTCCCGCGCGACTCCGTCACCCAATAGGTTTTCGTGGCAAAGAGACTGTTTTGCTGACGGTCGAAATAGACCCGGTTAAAGTGCTGATCGTCGCACTGATTGATCAGGTCAACCAAGGCATGACCCAGCGCAAACTCCACATAGCCTGTGATCAGTAATCTTCTTTTACGGTCTGATTGATTGGTTAGTACACTGTTCCAGATTTCCCGGTTGCTATCGCGAGGGACAAAAAACAGCAGTTCCGACTGGATCCCTTCGATCTCCGATTCCACACGAGTATAACCAAATCCATGAGCTACCCGGTAGCACTCAAGATGTTTTCCAACCGGCTGCCAAGTGAGGCTCCACATCTCTCCGCTATCACGATCCTGTACATAGATGTACTTCCCGGGCCTGTCGGCCGGCACATCATTGATCCGGTAACGGGTAATCCTGCCGTGCAGCGGAATCTTATGATAGCTGATTCCTCCACCATTGGCCGAGATGGTCGAGAAGTATTCGTTATTATAGATGTAATTGATCCAAGGACGCGGAGTAGCCACATTTTCAATGATATACTCCTTGCCATCAGCCGAAAAATGTCCGTAGTTCATGTTGGTTAACTTATATCACGAAGGTAGGGAATAGTTAGAAAGATGATGACAAGATAGGGTGATGCGCTAAACGAACGGCTGACTTCAGTTGGGATGATTGCCCGCTGCGGATTACCGCATCAACGTTCTGGGGTTATGTAACAGAATTTCTATCTTTACTCAAATTTCAAAGTATCATGAAAAAGAGTCTTCGTTTTCTAGTCATTTTATTTTTACTTGTAAATCAGCATGTTATATCAAATGCTCAGAATGAACAGTATGCTCGGCGTGTGTTGTACCAGCTCTGTTCTCCGGAGATGCATGGCAGAGGGTATTATAAGCAGGGCGACCGGATCGCAGCAGATTACCTGGCCTCTGAAATGAAGAAGCTGGGAGTTAAAACGTTTGGAGAGGAGTACCTGCAGCCCTATACGGTGAATGTGAATGTTACCAATCGCTTGATGGTCAAGTTAAACGGCCAAGAGCTGAAGTTTAGTAAGGATTTTGTGGTGACCCCATACTCGGCGTCGGTCAAAGGAACCTTCACTCCGGTGATGGTTAATGCTTCTTTGATGAAAAATCCTGATAAGCTCCTGGCCATTTTGCAGGAGACTGCCGGACCGAAAGTTGTTCTGATTGATACGGTAGGATTAAAAAATCCCCCTCTATATCAGTTTGTTAAATCAGTGTTTGCCGCCCGGCAGTTTGGCGTAGAAGCCATCATTGATGTGCTCTCTACTGCACCAGTTACCGTTCCTGGGCGTTGGCAGACACCTTATGCTCATCTCCAGATCGCCCGTCAGGCTATCCCTGAAAATCTGCAAACCGTTGAGCTGGACGTGGAAGCCGATTATCAAGAAAAATACCCCACACAAAACGTGATCGGCTGGTTGCCAGGTAAGACGGAAGAGTTTATCGTCTTTACGGCTCATTACGATGGCTTTGGCTCTTTTGGTGAGGGAAACTACTACCAGGCGGCTCAGGATAATGGATCCGGAACAGCTATGGTGCTCGATCTGGCCCGTCACTATGCAAAAGGTAAAAAGCCTCACTATTCGGTTGCTTTTATGTTGTTCAGTGGTCAGGAAATTGGGCTGACTGGGTCCACATGGTAAGGCGATAACCCC
>LSQX01166742.1_pt1 | contig 18375 bp, 20 predicted proteins | sample 654561 | NCBI WGS metagenome assembly LSQX01 (sample SAMN04489861, study PRJNA283612) | anaerobic digester metagenome | isolation source: 4 biogas reactors fed with cattle manure at either 37C or 55C with and... | place: Denmark: Kongens Lyngby | collected 2014
GCGCAGTGAAGTTCAATTTGATTTTCTTGTCAATTGCTTCGATGAAATGTTTTATGAAAAGGAAATCGGGGAAATGGGCGGCAGAATATTCAGAATGAAATTCCTCACACAGGTTTCCCCTCCGGTTTATGAGCATAACCTCTTTACCTTTTTCAAAAGCCATCCCGAAATTAAGATTGTTCATTCCCATCTTGAAACAACTACAGGGATAATTTTAAAGCAGGCAAAAAAAGCAGGTGTACCCGTCAGAATAGCGCACAGCCATAACTCCCGCTTCACAAGAACGGGCATAACGGCAGCTCTTGAGAATACATATAAAAGATATTGCCGAAAAAAAATCGCGCCCAACTCCACAATGCTTTTAAGCTGCTCCGACCTTGCGAGTCAATGGCTTTACGGTAAAAACAGCGATAAGGCAGTTCTTGTTAAAAACGGAATTCAGGCGGGCAAATATGCCTATGACGATTTGGTGCGGCAGAGGGTGCGAAAAGAGCTAGGCATTTGCGATAATGTAACAGCACTCGGTCATGTTGGCAGATTCAACGAGCAGAAAAATCACAGCTTTTTGATAGATATTTTTGAATGCTGCCATAGGCTTAACAACAATTCTATGCTCCTGCTTGCCGGCGAGGGTGAGCTAATGGAGCAGATAAAAGAAAAAGTTAAAAAAGCAGGGCTTGCGGGCAATGTCCGGTTTTTGGGACTTAGAAGCGATATAAACGAAATAATGCAGGCGTTTGATGTTTTTTTGCTGCCCTCCCTGTTTGAGGGGCTGCCCCTCGTTATTATTGAAGCTCAGGCTGCGGGTCTGCCCTGCTTAGCGGCGGACACTATTTCCGCTCAGTCGGATTTGGGCTGTTCTCTTGTAAAGTTCCTGCCGTTGACGGATGCACAAATTTGGGCAAACGCAGTTGAGGGCAAAAGTGTGCCACGGCAGATTACGACGCAGAGGATTATTGATGCGGGCTATGATATCAGCACAACCGCCTCAATGCTTCGTGATATTTATCTTAGCAAAGAACAAGTACGGGAGGCTGTACATTGAAGTGCGTTATGAAGCTCAGCGAGGTTCCGCTTCACCTTTATCAGATAATAGCAGGCTTTTCGATGTTGGACAGGCTGGGTGAAATTGAACTTGAAATAAAAAGGCTGAGGCCAGGCAGCAATGATTTGTTGCCTTATAATATGCTCGAGGTTGAAGCCGACGGAAAAAGGCTAATTTACGATATGAACGACGGCTATGACAACCTTGTTTTCGGCAGGGAGGATTGGCGGGAGCTATATAACGGACTTCTTGAACGTTGCGATTTTTTCTTCAAGCGTAGCTTTAACGCAGCTATGAATATGCAGCTCAGTAATTATCAGAAAATAATAATGACAGCTCCCAATTTTTTTGTTACAATAAAGGCAAACCCTGCACATTTTCCCGTTCCCTGTGACCCAAAGAGTGAAAAACTCAAGAAGCTCATAAGAATGCTCCCGGGTTCTCAGTTTTATAACGGACACTGCTTAGAAGAAAAATTCAAAATGAAGCCAGTGATAAATGAGAACCCGCGCATACTTTTTATGGCAAGACTGTGGAACCCAAAGGGTGAGTTTGAAGGGCAGCTCAATGAAGAAAAAAGCGAGGAAAGGCACACAATAAACGAAATGCGCGCAAAATGCATTAGGCTTTGCAGAAAAGAGTTCGGCGAGTGCTTTTTCGGCGGTGTTGCTCCCAGTGCGTTCTCAGCCGCGGAATATGGCGACATTGTGCTTGCAGATACCACAGCAGCAAAAAAGGATGTCTATCTTCAAACCATGAAAAGCTTTGATATCCACATCGCCACGGCAGGCCTTCACAAATCGACAGGCTGGAAATTTGCGGAGTATCTTGCCGCATCAAAGGCAATAGCTTCTGAACCGCTTTATTATTCCTCCGCAGGGGGTCTGAGCGATGGTGTCAATTATTTATCGTTCAGGGACGAAGCTGAATGTATCGAAAGAATAAGAGAGCTACTTGACAGCCAAAGAAGATATGAAATGATGAGCGCAAATGACAGGTATTATGACGAGAACATGAAATGTGCGGTTCTTGTGCGTAAAACACTCAGCTGCATTGAAAGAAGTGATTGATTTGCCTCTTTTAACGGTTTTTACTCCTACATATAACAGAGCGTATATTCTGCCGCAATGCTATCAAGCAATGAAAAGGCAGACCTGTAAGGACTTCATTTGGCTTATTATTGATGACGGGTCAGAAGATAACACCCGGGAGCTTGTAAGCGAATGGCTCAAACAGGATAACGGCTTTGAAATCAGGTATCTTTTTCAGGACAACAAGGGCATGCACGGCGCCCACAATTTAGCCTATGGGAACATAGACACCGAAATAAACACCTGCATAGACTCGGATGACTATATGCCCGATGATGCCGTTGAAAAAATTGTAAGCTTTTGGCAAACCTGTGACAGAGATGAAAAGGTCTGCGGCTTTCTTGCGCTTGACGCATATTCAAACGGCGAAATAATTGGCGGCAAAATACCCGAAAACATAAAGAGGGCAACATCCTATGAATACTACTACAAATACGGCGTCAAGGGCGACAAAAAATTCATTCTTCGCAGCGATTTGACAAGAGAAAATCCCTACCCGGTTTTTGAAGGCGAAAAATATGTCAACCTTGCCACAAAATACAGCCTGCTTGACAGGGATTATCAGCTACTGAATCTCAATGAGGTTGTTTGCATTGTTGAATACTTGCCGGACGGGTCGTCAAGGAATATGTTCAAGCAGTATCTAAGGAACCCCAAAGGCTTTGCCTACAGCAGAAGGCTTTGCATGAGCCTGCCTAATGTCAGCGTAAAATTCAGGTTTATTCAGGCTGTTCACTATGTTTCAAGCTGTATTATTTCAAGGAACAGGGCCTGGCTTAAAGAATCTCCTCGCAAATTGCTCACGCTTTTTGCCTCTCCTTTTGGATTAATGCTGTTTGTATATATAATGAGCAAAACAAAAGGCAATTAAAATCTCACCCTTCGAGGTATACGATGAGAGAACTAATTATTATGACAATTATAGCCTTCGTTACTGCAGCATTTGCAGAGAGGAGGCCGTCACGAAGGTTGGGGGGTCTCGGCTACCCCAAGCCCAACATAATTGCTTTCATTCTGCCCGCGATTATGTTTACCGTCTATTCCGGTCTGCGTCAGCGTTGCGGAGATACATATTACTATATTCATTCGTATGAACTTTTGCAGGAAGGCATGGATATGCCCAAATTTACCTTCCGCGGTAACCAGATGTTTGAAATCCTGCAATGGTTATGCCGAAGGGTGACGGATGATGCTCAGCTCTTTATTTTTATCTGTGCCGTCATAAGCCTTGTTCCGGTTATTTATATTCTTTATAAATACTCCTACCCCTTCGATTTAAGTATTTTTCTGTTTGTTACAACGGGTTATTTCTCCCTCTCAATGAACGGAATGAGGCAGTATGTTGCGGCAGGGATTTTGGTTTTAGGCACCAAATACTTTTTGTCCGAAAGGAAGGGAGCATGGTATAAGTTTATTTTGATAGCGTTGATAGCTTATCTGTTCCACTCCAGCGCAATAATAATGATACCCCTGTTTTTTATAACAAGACGAAAGGCATGGACTCCGCTCACATTTATAATATTAACTGCAAGCGTTTTTTTCTTCATGATGTTTCAGGATTTGCTGCCCTCGTTTTTGGGGTTTATTGAAGACTCGACATATGACCGATATGTTGAAAACAATTGGTTTACCAGCGGGCAGGAGGGCGGCTCCTCCATAGAGAGGGTTTTTGTTATGGCAGTGCCTGTTGTGCTCTCTTATATGGCAAGGCATAGACTCGCCCTGCTTGGCAGAAAAGGGGATATTCTCGTTAATCTTGCAGTCGTGAATTTCGCAATATCTATCATTTCTCTTAATAACTGGATATTTACAAGGTTTTCAATTTATCTGGGCACATATCTGATTATTCTTATTGCATGGGTTGTCACTCAGGGCTTCAATAATAAAAGCGCAAGGTACTTTTATATTATGTGCATAGCTTTATACTGCTTTTATTTTTATGAGCTTAGATACTCGATTCAAGACTACTGGAGTCCGTACTTTTCATAAGGGGGAGGGGGAATTTAGTTGATACCGAAAGTAATACACTACTGCTGGTTTGGCAGAGGCGAAAAACCCAAGCTGGTTTTGAAATGCATTGCAACCTGGCACAAGCTGCTCCCCGACTATGAAATAAAGGAATGGAACGAGGACAATTTTGATATTAATTTAAACGATTTTGTCAGGCAGGCATATGAAAACAGGAATTTTGCTTTTGTCAGTGATTACATAAGAGCCCGCATTTTATATAGCTTGGGCGGAATTTATCTAGACACGGATGTTGAGGTTTTAAAAAGCTTTGACCGTTTCCTTGACGAAAAGATGTTTGTCGGTTTTGAGGAAAAGCAATTCGTCGGCACCTGTGTTATGGGCGCTCAGAAAGGGCACCCGTTGCTAAAAAGCTACATGGCGCACTATGAAAATACCCCATATGTGCTCGAGGACGGCAGATTCTACAGTGACACCAATGTTGTTCTTCTCACGGCAATGCTTGAAAAAAGGGGTTTGTGCCGAAACGACGAATACCAGTGCGTTGACGAGGTGAGCGTTTATCCCAGAACCTTTTTCAGCCCATACGATTATATTAACGGCAAAAGCTTTATTACAGAAAACAGCTATGCAATTCACCACTTCGCAAAGCTCTGGCTTCCCAAAAGAACCAGACTAAAATCCGATATAAAAAGGGTGCTTGTTAGAATCTTGGGCTCAGGCTTAGTTTCAAAGCTCAGGGGGCGGAAATGAAAAAAAAGATTATCATTATCGCCCAAAGCATGGAAATCGGAGGAATAGAGCGAAGTGCGGTTGGTCTGATAAATGCAATTGATTCAAGCAAATATGATGTTGATTTGCTGTTGTTTTCAAGAAAGGGAGAGTTTTTGCCGCTTGTGACTGAGAAATGCAATGTTCTGCCTGAAATACCTCAGTGCGCAACAATGCTTAAATCCATAAAAGAGACGTTGCTTTCCGGCCACCCTTTTATGGCTGCCTCAAGGCTTATTTCAAAAATAGAAACTGACAGAAAATTCAGAAAAAGCGGGTATGGAAGCGACGCTCTCGTTTTTGCCAACCTCCAGTCTATGTGGGATAAATCGGTGTGCCTTATGCCTGAATTAAAAGAGGAATATGACGCCGTGCTGGGCTTCATGTGGCCGCACCATTTTGCCGCCGGCAAAATAAGGGCGAAGAAGAAAATTGCATGGGTGCATACCGACTACACAAAAGCGGCACTCAACTTTGAGGCAGACAGAAAAATATGGAACAGCTTTGACTATATTGTAGTGGTATCTGACGAATGCGGGGAAGCCTTTAAAAGCGTATATCCCTCCCTTTCCAAAAAGGTTGTAACAATAGAAAATATTCTCTCCACAGAGTTCGTAAGAGCGCAGGCAGAGGAGGATGCTCCCTCTGAAATGAAAACAGATGCGATTAAGATTCTGACAGTGGGCAGATTTTGCTACGCCAAGGCATTTGATAATGCCGCACGAATTTGCAAAATCCTTCTTGACAGAGGCATGAACATAAAATGGTACGCTTTGGGCTACGGAACTGAGGAAGAAAAGATTAAGAGCCTTGTCCTTGAGCTGGGGATTGAGGAAAGGTTCATTTTTCTGGGCAAAAGGGTTAACCCATATCCGTTTATAAAGGCTTGTGATATATATGTTCAGCCCTCAAGGTACGAGGGCAAGGCTGTGACAGTCCGTGAGGCACAAATGCTGGGCAAGCCTGTCATGATAACGGATTTTATAACCGCAAGGGGTCAGGTCAGGGACGGATTCGATGCCGTCATATCGCCCATGGCAACCGATAGGGCAGCCGATACCCTACAAATGCTTATCGAAAACGGGGAATTAAGGCAAAGGCTTTCACAAAATGCTCTCGTTTCCGATTACAGCAATTCAGGCTACATTGAAAGGTTATTTGAAATAATAGAGGCAGGTGAATGAATTGGTTATAAAAAGCCGTGAGATGCTCCGGGAATACATCAGAGCCGACCTTTTCAGATACTGCGGCAAAACTGACAAAAAAAGCCTGCGCAAATTCAAAAAAAAATCCGCAGGCTTCCGTTTTACTTACTATATGAGAATGTGCAATTACTATCGTAACCGCCGAATTTTGAAATATATTATTTTTCCCTTCTATAAGATAAAAAAGAACAGGGCTGGCATAAAATTCGGTTATGACATTTATGAATTGACGGATATCGGCAAAGGTTTTCATATTGCGCATATGAGCGGCATCGTTATTCACAAGGATGCTGTGCTCGGTGAGAATGTGAGCATTTCGCATTGTGTCACAATCGGCCAGACTATTAAGAAAGGTGAAATCCATATTCCTGTCATCGGAAACAATGTTTACATAGCGCCGGGTGCCAAGGTGATAGGAGATATAAGGGTAGGAAACTTTGTGGCAATAGGTGCAAATGCCGTGGTGACAAAGGATGTGCCGGACAATGCCGTCGTTGCTGGAGTTCCTGCAAAGGTTCTATCCTTTAACGGGGTGGGCGAATATGTTATAAACCCTTATATCGGTTAAAAGGATGACGGAGGGAGGGTTAATTAGCTTGGAAATTTTAATTTCGGTGATAGTCCCTGTCTATAATGCGGAGAAATATCTCAGCGTATGTATAGATTCTCTCATCGGTCAGACTGTGTTTGATAAAATTGAAATTATCATCATTGATGACGGCTCGACCGACAGCTCTCCGAAAATATGCGACTCTTATTCTCAAAAGCATGAGAATATTGAAGTCATTCATCAGCAAAATGCCGGAGTGAGTGCCGCACGCAACTGCGGTATTGAGAAGGCAAGAGGCAAGTACATAGGATTTGCTGATGCCGACGATTATTTATACCCGGAAATGTATGAAAGGCTTTTTAACCTTGCGGAGGCAACCGGCTCTGATATTTCCTTGTGCGGCTTTCTTCACCCGTTTCCCGACAAGGATGTGATAATAACCTACCCCTTTGAACAAAACACGCTGCTTAACAGGGACTATATCAGGCAGGTTATTTGCCCGTTCATGCTCAGAAACAACACTATGAATTCCGTCTGGAACAAGATTTTCAGAAGGGACTTGATAGTCGGGAATTCAATTATCCTGAGTCCGGGCAAAAAGCTCGGGGAGGATAGGGAGTTTTTCCTGAGAGCCTTGAGCAAGGCAGAGGGCATAAGCTATTCAGACTATACGGGTTACTATTACCGTTATGTTGAAGGCAGCACAATTCAAAAGCCAAAACTTGATTATGCAGATACAATCCTTGAGCAATATGATCTTGACATTGAGCTGTTCGGCTCTCTGGGAATAAAAAAAGAGGAGATTGAAAGCATCTGCATTTTTAGCACAGCATCTCAAACTCTTTGCGCTCTCTCCTTTGCAAACAACAAATTAAAGGGTGCGGCAAGAACTGCCGTAATGAAGAGCATTATAGAAAACGAGCGAATCAGGGAGCTTCTTTTCGGCTCTTGGGATAAGCTGATGCACACCTGCAACAATTTTGACAGGCTGCTTCTTATAATGATGAAAAAAAACAGCATAATCGGCATTCGCGCGGTTATGACAGCCATGAAAATCAAGGTCCGGCTTTATAACACAATCAAACGGCTTTAAAAAACCGGGGAGTGAAAATGAAGAAAAGACTTTTATTTATCATGCCCTCTCTTTCGAGCGGCGGGGCGGAAAAAAGCCTTGTTACGCTGCTTGCTTTGTTGAATTATGATTGCTACGATGTTGACCTTTTTCTGTTCAGAAAAAAGGGGCTTTTTATCGGCAGAGTGCCTCCGCAGGTTAATGTCATAACGGCAGGGGAGGACTATGAGCTTTTTGACGGTGAAATTAAAAAAGCAATCAAGGGCTTTCTTAAAAAAGGAAGGCTTAAATACGCAATTGACCGCATCAGGTATTCATTTGCGCTCAGAAGAAGTAAAGAAAAAAGGGATAGGGCGGCATGGAAATACCTGAGCAGAGTTCTTCCCGAGTCGAAAAAGGAATATGATTCTGCAATAGGCTACCTTGAGGGGACATCTGTCTATTACTGCATTGATAAGGTAAGGGCAAAAAGAAAAGTCGGGTATCTGCATACGGATTACAACAGAATCATTTCACAAAAATCAATAGATGAGGAGTATTTTATTAAGCTTGACAGTATTGTGGCCGTTTCACAAAAATGCTGCGATATTTTTAACGGGATTTTCCCGCAGCTATGCGATAAGACAATAGTAATTAAAAACATAATCTCCGAAAAAATAATAGTTTCTTTGGCTCAATGCAATGAAAGGCTTTTTAGTCCATGTGCCGGCGAAACAATAATTCTTACAATCGGGAGGCTTTCTCCACCTAAAGGAATTGACAATGCGGTCCTTGCCTGTGCCCACCTTATTGAAATGGGATACAGCGTTAAATGGTATCAGATAGGAGTAGGTGAGTTGTGGGCTCAGATTGAGGGGCTTATCAAAGCAAAGCGTCTTGAAAAGAGCTTTTTTATGCTCGGTGAGAGGGAAAACCCATATCCGTATATAAAGCAATGCGACATCTATGTTCAACCGTCAAATTATGAAGGCAAGGCAATTGCAGTTGACGAGGCAAAATGCCTGCACAAGCCGATTGTAGTTACAAATTATGATACGGTATTCGACCAGATAGAGGATGGCGTCAACGGCCTTGTTGCAAAAAAAGACCCGCAGGATATAGCTATAAAAATTAAATCCTTAATCGATAGCCCGGAAAAGTGCAAAGAGCTTTCCGATAATCTAAAAAAACAAAAAACGGGCAATGAGGAAGAGCTTGAAAAATTCTGTTGCATTATTTAAAAATAAATTTGAGGTGTTACTGGTGATGCTTGCAGTTATTGTGCTTTCATTTATAACGGGATTATTTATTGCAGCCGTTCTTTTTGATGTTGTTCCCTCAGTGCTCACATGGCTCCGGCGGATACATATCGGGCGATGGACAGATGAAAAAGATTGGAAAAAGGCGGTTAACAGCGCCGGATTAAAATGGCTTAAGAAAACTCCGAGCGTCCCTGTTAGCGACAATACAAGGCTCACTATAATTGAAAGATTAAGGGGCAGCTATAAAAGCAAAAAAATACAGGCGTGGCAGCAGGCCGCTCTCCTTATGGGTGCAAACGACTGCACGGAACCGGAGGCTCAGAGGGTCAGTGAGGCTTTTATTAAGCAAAAAATTGATTTTTCGACAGGAGAATGGAAGGAAAACATCAACAGCGTGGACTCCGCAATGCTCGCCTTTGCAATCCTCAGCAGCAGGGGCATTGACAAGCAAGCCATTCGCCCCGCAATGAAAAGCACTGCCGATATGCTGTTTGAATCGGCTTTGAAATACTCTACGGTGCCATACGATTCTTCGATTCCCGATATTAGATTCGTCGATACTGTAGGAATGATATGCCCATTCCTCTTTCTCTACGCAAAGGAGTATAACTGCCCACAGGCTTTTGAGCTTGCCTTGCGGCAGCTTACGGAATACCTTGAATTCGGTGTTGATAAAATTACAGGTCTGCCTCAGCATTGTTTTAACAAGAAAAACAATGCCCGCCTCGGAATAGCGGGTTGGGGCAGGGGTTGCGCATGGCTTTGCCTTGCCCTCGCCGAAAGCCTGAACGCGGTGGGCGAAAGCCCGGCGGCAGCGCCGATAACCGAAAAAATGAAAGAGCTTGCCGAAAAGCTGGTTGACTATCAGCTTGAGGAAGGCGCATGGAGCCGCCAGATACTCGGCGAAAGTGTCGGAGAATCCTCGGCAACCGCAGTTATCGGCTGGTTCATGAAAGAAGCATATAAGCTGACCTCACAAGATAAATATAAAATATCCTTTGAAAATGCTGTTCGTTACCTTATGAGCAGAACCCGCAGGGACGGTGTTGTCGATTTTGCTCAGGGCGATACGAAGAGTATCGGTTTTTATTCCGCAAGGCTCGCTCCGTTGCCGGCGGCACAGGGTTTTGCTATGAAGCTTACCTTCTTTTATTGACGCGAATACAATTTAATGGTATTATTACGGACAGAGACATAAAAAAGTGTGATATTTTCACTAAGGCGGTGAGAAAATGGTTGACATACATTGTCATGTGCTTCACGAAATGGATGACGGAGCAAAGTCTCTGGCTGATTCCATTCAGCTTTGTATGCTGGGAGCAGAAAACGGAATTGAAAAAATCGTGTTAACTCCTCACCTGCCGAACATAAACGATATTGATGAATTCATTGAAAAAAGGGACGAGAAAATTGCAGAGCTTCAAAATGAAATCGACGAAAGGCAAATCGATGTTGAAATTTATCCCGGCGCAGAGGTATATGTAAATGACGATATTTTTTTCTCTCACAATCTTAAAAAGGCTGCGATTAATTCGGGGAAGTATTTTTTGAGTGAGTTTGACTTTTTCGGTCTGAGTATGGACAGAATCTGCAGATACCTTGATGAAGTCAAGAAAAACGGACTTATTCCCATTATAGCTCACCCTGAAAGGTACGATTATTTTCAGAGGGATTACAACAAGATTAATTATCTGGTTGCCGAAAAGGATGTACTGTTTCAAGTGAATGCGGGTAGCCTGGCAGGGCTAGGTACAAGAGAGGAATTTTTTTTAGCATACCAGATGGTCAAAAAAAATATAGCAAGTTTCATAGGAACCGATGCACACTCTGTCAAAGGCAGAGCAAACGATTTACTAAGACTCACACATTTTTTCCCGCCCGACATTGAGCATAGGAGCTTAGACTATATGGTGAATATTGCTCCGGAATCGGTGCTCAAAAACGAGCAGCTTCCGAAAATAAACAGAGGAAGGCTGCAAAAAGGCAGATGGCTTTAAAATCGCAGTTACATGAAAAGAAATGGGAGTGTTTTTTATGCAGGAAAGGTATGACTCGCGCAACTATAACAATAACAACAACTTTTATAACAGAGCTTCCGGCGGGATAACAACCGAAAGCGTTGATATAGCCAGAATCGGGAAAGCACTTTTCCAAAGGCTTTGGGCAATAATCATTGTTGGTGCGGTTCTTGCCGGCTGTTTTTTCGTATATGCAAAGATAAGCTACAGTGCAATTTTTGCATCTTCAGCCACTCTTCAGTTTACAACAACAAAACAGATAACTGTTTATGAGGAGGATGAAAACGGTAAGATTATTTCTTCATATAACGAGAACACCGTTCCCTACGCTTCCGCTGATGTTGAGCTATATCAATTCCATATAACTAGCGATAAGATGGTTAATAACATATATGATGCCCTCGAGAAGCTCTACAGGGAAGGAAAAATGGAAAACAAGTACACACGAAGTGAAATTTTCCGTTCGTTAAGAATTAACGCAACCGACATCAAGGGTATATTTGAAGTCGCAGTAGTACATCCGAATGAAGAATTTTGTGAAAATGCAATTAATGTTGTAATTGAGACCTATCCGGAATATCTGAAAATTTTTGATACAACACTCGGCGTAGAAGTTATCAACGCCCCTAAAGCCCCGAGTGTCAGCAATTCCGACAATGCAACAAAAAGAGCCTTGTACGGGTTTGTAATAGGTGCCATGATAGTTGTCACAATGGTGTTTATCACCGAAATGCTCACTGACACAGCCAGAAGCGTTGACGATATTCGCAATAAAACAACGGCAAAATTACTCGGTGCAGTGCCTCTCATCGAATCCTCAGGCAACAAGCTTTTCGGTTCACGAAGGTATAAACATAGCCTGCTTATTACCGACGAAAGCTCAGTCAATTTTGCATTTATTGAAACCTTTAAATCAATACGAACTAAAATTGAAAACATAGCGGCCGAAAAATCATACAAGACCTTCATGGTTACGAGTACATTCGAGGATGAAGGCAAGACAACCGTTGCTACAAACATTGCTTGCGCACTTGCGCAGAAGGGCAAATCGGTTCTGCTTGTTGACTGTGATATGAGAAAGCCTGCAATTCTTAGAATTCTCGGCCTAAAAGAAACAGAAGAGATCGGTTTAATTCCGATTATTAAAGGTGAGTCCACATATGCTGAGTCAATAAAATATATTAAATCTGTTGGTATATTTGTGCTGTCTTCGGGTGGCTGCACAATGAAGTCCACCGAAATGCTTGACGTTGAAAAGGTCAAAAGTGTATTTGACCAGGCAAGAGAGGAATTTGATTATATTATCATTGACACTCCTCCTGCCCGTGTTGTGACAGACGCCATGGTAATCGCTCCGCTTGTCGATGCTTTGATTTTTGCCGTGAGAAATGACTATGCGAAGATAAACCATATCAATGATACCATTGAAGAGCTTTCAACTTCGGATATAGATGTTGCTGGCATAATCCTTACTATGGCCGGCAATGATGTAACCTCAAGGTATTACAGCCGAAAGAGCTACAAATACCGCAGATACTACAGCCGCTATGGCGACGGAAGATATGGCTACGGATATTCCGGGTATTACGGAAAGAACGGCTATTACGGCTACGGTGGTGGTTACGGTGGTTACGGCGGTTACGGCGGTTACGGCGGTTACGGCAGTCATGGCTACGGCTACGGCTACGGGCACGAGAGCAAAAACAGCAAGAAAAAGGAAGAAAGAACGGATAAATTTAAGAGCAAGAAAAATAAAAAGCCGAAGAATGATTTGGAAAATAAATAAAAACAGACTTTGAGTAAAAAATAAATTATAATATTAGAGATGAGTCAAGTGTCAAAACGCATTTATCTTTCTCCCCCCCATATGAACGGCAGTGAAATCGGTTATATTCAGCAGGCTTTTGATGAAAATTGGATAGCCCCTGCCGGGCCGAATCTGACAGGCTTTGAAGCCGAGATGTGCGAATACAACGGCATCAGGTGCTCAGTCGCACTGTCCTCAGGCACGGCTGCAATGCACTTGGCTCTAAGGTATATTGGTATTACAAGGGGAGATGTCGTGTTTTGCTCCGACCTGACATTTTCGGGCAGTTGCAACCCGGTGATATATGAAGGGGCAAAGCTTGTTTTTATCGATTCGCAGGAGAGCAGCTGGAACATGAGCCCCGTAGCTTTGGAGAAGGCACTCAAAGCTGCAAAAAAAAGGGGGACACTTCCGAAAGCTGTTATCATAGTTGACCTTTACGGCCAAAGTGCGAATTACGATAAGATACTCCCTCTTTGCAGGGAATACGGAGTTCCTGTCATCGAGGATGCGGCTGAGGCTCTGGGAGCTGAGTTTAACGGCAGAAAATGCGGGACCTTCGGGGAAATATCCATATTCTCGTTTAACGGCAACAAAATAATCACAACCTCCGGCGGCGGTATGGCGGTTTCCGATGACGCTCAGGCTATAGAAAAAATCCACTTCTGGGCAAATCAGGCAAAGGAGCCGGCAAACTACTATCTGCATAAGGAGTTGGGCTTTAATTACAGGATGTCTAACATCTGCGCAGGCATAGGCAGGGGTCAGCTTAGAACCCTTGACGAGAGAATAGCAAGAAGAAAAGAGATTAATGCATTTTATATAGAAAGCTTTAAAAGCCTTCCCGTAACTGCCGCACCGGTTTTTGAGGGTAGCAAGCCCAACTACTGGCTCACGGTATTTACAATAGATGAAGGCTGTGAAAAAACTCCAGATGAAATAATTTCAGCCCTTGCCGCAGACAATATAGAGGCAAGAAGGGCGTGGAATCCAATGCATTCTCAGCCGTATTACAGTGATTGCGAATACTTCAAAGAGAACGAGGATTTCAGCGTTTCTGAGCATATTTTCCAACGGGGAATATGTATGCCTAGCGGCTCGCAGATGACGGGAGAGGACCTTGAAAGGGTTGCAAAGGTGTTTTCGTCAGCTTTCGGCAAATAATTTTGATGGAAAATAATTTATTATAAAAAAACTTAAAAAAAGACTTGCATTGCTCAAAATATTATGATACTATCTTTAGGCACGTGTGTTGCGTGCCTATTTTTGATATGCGTTGATGTGGGAGGTGGCTGCTCTCGAAGCAGGAAATTTCCACGGAGTATGTCCGATTAAAAAACCGGGCGAAAGAATCACCTGTTGTCTGTCAAAATAGCTTCCCTTGCGTTTTGACAGTTCAGAGTGTGCTGGCTTATAGCTGAACCTGGAATATATGTTCCAGGTTAAAAAAATCGGGCGTTTGAAACGCCCGGCTCAGTGGTAAGTTTTTAGCATTGCCCGCCAAATTTGCGGCATATATATGCCGGAGAAAAAGAAAGGCGTGACGAGAATGGCAGTTAAGGGATCAATCAGAATCAGACTCAAGGGCTATGACCACAACCTTGTCGACAAGGCGGCAGAAAAAATTGTTGAGGCCGCAAAGCGCACAGGCGCTCAGATTTCCGGCCCCGTACCGCTCCCGACAGAGAAGAAAATTGTTACAGTCCTTCGTGCAGTCCATAAATATAAGGACTCCCGCGAGCAGTTTGAACAGCGTACACACAAGAGGCTCATCGACATTATTAGACCCTCATCCAAAACAGTTGAGGCTCTCACAGGACTTGAGCTCCCCGCAGGCGTCGAGATAGAGATTAAGCTCTGATCTATATACATTATATTATATGGTAAAGTGCGCCGCAGGTCATGTTGACAAAAGTCAACCAATAACTTGAAGGAGGAAAGGAAATGAAAAAAGGTCTAATTGGCAAAAAAATCGGGATGACTCAACTTTTTGATGATAAGGGAAATGTCGTTCCAGTAACGGTTGTCCAAGCTGGTCCATGCACAGTTGCCTTGAAAAAGACAATTGAGAACGACGGCTATGAGGCAATCCAAGTCGGTTTCGGTGACATCAATATCAAAAATGTGACCAAGCCCATGAAGGGGCATTTTGATAAGGCAGGTATAGCCCCCAGAAGGACATTAAAGGAGTTCAAGCTTGAAGATATCAGCAGCATCAATGTGGGTGATATTCTGAAGGCTGATGTTTTTGCTACCGGCGAAAGCGTTGATGTGGTAGGTACAAGCAAGGGCAAGGGAACTGCCGGCTCCATAAAGAGATGGAACTTCGCTATACTCAAAGAATCTCATGGCACAGGCCCCAATGCAAGGCATGCAGGTTCACTCGGCGCATGCAGCGACCCCTCAAGAGTTTATAAGGGGAAGAAGCTTGCAGGGCATATGGGTAACGAGAGAGTTACAATCCAGAACCTGGACATTGTTAAGGTTGATGCTGAAAACAACCTTATCGCCATAAAGGGTTCCATTCCGGGCCCAAAGGGCGGCACAGTAATTATAACCGATAGCGTAAAAGCGTAAGAAAGGAGTAGAAAGGTATGCCAAACTTAACAGTATTTAACACGGCAGGCGAGAAGGTTTCCGAAATAGAGCTTTCTGAGAATATCTTCGGCATTGAGCCGAACACTTCGGCAATGCACCTGTGTGTGGTAAATTACCTAGCTAACCAGCGCCAGGGTACTCAATCTACCCTTACACGCAGCGAAGTCAGAGGAGGCGGCAGAAAGCCATGGCGTCAGAAGGGCTCCGGTCGTGCAAGACAAGGCTCGACAAGGTCACCTCAGTGGACCCACGGCGGCGTAGCACACGGCCCCAAGCCCCGCGAATACGGATTCACACTCAACAAAAAGGTCAAGAGGCTTGCAATGAAATCCGCTCTTTCGGCAAAGGTGGCAGACAAAGAGCTTATAGTGCTTGACAATTTTGCTCTTGAGGGAATCAAGACAAAGGAAGTAGTCAAGGTTCTAAACGCTCTTGAAACCGGCAGGAAGACTCTTATCGTTCTCCCCGAGAAGGATGAGATTGTTTACAGAAGCGCACGCAATATTGCAGGCGTCAAGACAACTCTTGTAAATACACTTAATGTTTACGACATCCTTAATTGTGACTCTTTGCTGGTTCTCAAGGATGCAGTGAGCAAAATCGAGGAGGTATATGCATGAAAGCAGCACAGGATATAATCCTCCGCCCGATTATCACCGAGGAAAGTATGTCAGGCACATCCTTTAAAAAGTACACCTTTGAGGTTGCCAAGGATGCCAACAAGATTGAGATTGCAAACGCAGTCGAAAAGCTTTTCAAGGTTAAGGTTGCAAAGGTAAATACACTTAATTGCAAGGGCAAGCTTCGTAGATACGGCCGCTATGAGGGCTACACCTCAGCGTGGAAAAAGGCTGTTGTCACCTTGACAGAGGATTCAAAGACAATTGAGTTCTTTGACGGGATTCTGTAATACAACAAGAAAACTATGGCGGTAAGGTATGGAGAGTGACATGCTCCGCAAAGCTGCTGTAAGGAGAGTGAAAAAATGTCAATAAAAAACTATAACCCGACTACAAACGCAAGGCGTAATATGTCGGTTACGGATTATTCAATTCTGACCAAGAAGGCACCCGAAAAGAGCCTCCTCGAGAAGCTCAGCTACAAAGCAGGGCGCAACAACTACGGCAGGATTACAGTTCGCCATCGTGGTGGTGCAAACGCAAAAAAATATCGTATCATTGATTTTAAACGCGATAAATTCGGTGTCAGCGCAACAGTATCATCAATCGAGTATGACCCCAACCGTTCGGCACACATCGCACTTCTCAAATATGAAGACGGCGAGAAGAGATATATCATAGCACCCGAGGGAATTGGCGTGGGCGACACAATAGTTGCCGGACCCAATGCCGATATTAAACCCGGCAATGCTCTGCCTCTTTCAAATATACCTACGGGCACTTTTATTCACAATGTTGAGCTTTACCCGGGCAGAGGTGGTCAGTTGGCAAGGTCTGCAGGCAACTCCGCTCAGCTTATGGCAAAAGAGGGTGCATATGCGCTCCTTCGTCTGCCCTCAGGCGAGCTTCGCAATGTTCCGGCAAGCTGCATGGCTACAATAGGTCAGGTTGGTAATGTTGAACATGAGAATGTTAAAATCGGCAAGGCGGGACGCAAGCGTCACATGGGTTGGAGGCCGACAGTCAGAGGCTCCGCTATGAACCCCAACGACCACCCGCACGGCGGCGGCGAGGGCAGGAGCCCAATTGGTCGCCCGAGTCCTGTTACCCCATGGGGTAAACCGACTCTCGGTTACAAGACTCGTGCAAAGAAGAAAGCATCCAACCAGCTAATAGTCAAACGCCGCAACGGTAAATAAGAAAGGAGCGAAGAATAATGGGCAGAAGCATTAAAAAAGGACCTTTTGTACAACTGTCACTGTTCAAGAAGGTTGTTGCCATGAATGAGAGCGGCAACAAGCAGGTCCTTAAAACATGGAGCCGCAGCTCCACAATTTTCCCCGAGTTCGTTGGCCATACCTTCGCTGTTCATGACGGGCGCAAGCATGTCCCTGTTTATGTAACAGAGGATATGGTTGGTCATAAGCTTGGCGAATTTGCACCGACCCGTATTTTCAGAGGTCATGCAGGTTCAAAGACTACAAATACAGGAAAGTAATCGGTCGAAAGGAGTGTATAGACAATGCAAGCAACGGCAAAGGCTACCTATGTGAGAATTTCTCCGCGTAAGGTTCAGATAGTGCTTGATCTTATTCGCAATCAGCCAGCCGACAAGGCAATGGCAATTCTGAAATACACGCCCAAGGCCGCGTGTGAACCCTTGATTAAGGTTTTGAAGTCAGCAATGGCAAATGCCGAAACGAATCACAACATGGATGTCTCCAGACTGTATGTTGCCGAGTGCAGCGTATGCCAGGGCCCGACCCTCAAGCGTATGAGACCCAGAGCACAGGGGAGAGCTTTCAGAATCAACAAGAAAACATCTCACATTACCCTTGTACTCAAGCAAGCAGAATAAGCGAGGAGGAGGTATAGAAATGGGACAGAAAATTAATCCGACCGGCCTTAGAGTAGGCGTTATAAAAGATTGGGAATCGCGTTGGTACACAAATTCCAAAAACTTTGGAGAAACCTTGGTTGAGGACTATAAGCTTCGCGAATACCTTCTCAAGCTGCTTGCTCCCGCCGGCGTACCAAAGATTGAAATCGAGCGTGATGCAAAGCGCGTTCACATCAATATTCACTGTGCCAAGCCCGGCATGGTTATCGGCCGCGGTGGTGCAGAAATCGAAAAGCTCAAGAAAATCTGCGAGCAGAAGCTGGGTGGCAAGACAGTTTCGCTCAACATCGTTGAGATAAAGCAGCCAGACCTAAATGCACAGCTTGTTGCCGAAAACATCGCAGCACAGCTTGAAAGGCGTATTTCCTTCCGCCGTGCACTAAAGCAGGCTATCGGACGCACAATGAAGCTCGGAGCAAAGGGTATTAAAACTCAGGTTTCGGGCAGACTCGGCGGAGCCGAAATCGCCCGCACAGAGCACTACCATGA
>LSQX01281123.1_pt2 | contig 18372 bp, 14 predicted proteins | sample 654561 | NCBI WGS metagenome assembly LSQX01 (sample SAMN04489861, study PRJNA283612) | anaerobic digester metagenome | isolation source: 4 biogas reactors fed with cattle manure at either 37C or 55C with and... | place: Denmark: Kongens Lyngby | collected 2014
TATTGCTGACAGAGAGCAATCCGCTTGTTAATAATTCTTTTTCCTGATATCCTCTACGCAGCAGAAAATTTTTTAATTCCCGCCAGGCAGCAGGAGCCCAACCCAGATTAAAACTATCTATGGCAGCTTCAGCAACTCCACGCTGCTGCAAATACTGTTTGGCTGCCCGTCCACCGGGCTGCTGCAGCTGATACTGAAAATAACGGTTAGCTAACTGCATAAGCTGTCGGAGGCGGTTCTTTGTTAATTCTGCCTGCCGCACAGCCGGTGAACCTGTAGTCTGCGGCAAAGGGATACCGGCACGTTCAGCCAGTTGGCGGACTGCTTCCGGGAAAGTCAGACCCTCAATTTTCATTAAAAAGCTATAAACGTTTCCTCCCTCACCGCACCCGAAACAATGGAAAATCTGTTTATCCTGTGAAACACTAAAGGACGGAGTTTTTTCCGCATGAAAAGGACAAAGACCGAAGTAATTACGACCGGTTTTTTTGAGCTGCACATATTGAGAAATTAGCTCTACGATATCATAACGTGTCCGCAGTTCGTCAATAAACTCAGCTGGCAGTTTTTGCATCTGCTTCACCTGCGTTTCTTGTACTGCCATATAATTAGGAGGAGTAACATCCAAGATATTCTAAGCTAGTCAGAGTCAAGGCTTATTTATTTCGCCATTAGTAAATAAAATCCTGCTTATTGCGCTAAAAGACAGGTCAACCATTTAAAAAACCTCATCCCCAATAGAGAGACGAGGTCTCGTTTAGCGTTTTAACTAACGTTTAGCCTCTCTGCAGCGCATGTTAATTCTGTTTCCTCCTTTGTCTGATACAAAAACTGCTGCATCAAACTGACCCGGTAATTGCTACAATTTTTAATTCTACATCGCTTGATTGATTCCTTCTTTTAAAACTGATAAAAGCGAACATGCTCCCAATATTATATACCATTTTCTGCTGATTATACGAATTGCGTAGATTTGCGGCTTGTTAGCGCTTTCTCACAGTTTCAGACAATAACGCTCTGTTTAGCTCACAAAAAGATTGCCATAGAGGGTTTTTTACTGCTGTGCCGATGCCAAATCACGTGCCACAGGCAGGGTAAAGAAAAAAGTGGAACCTTGGCCGGGAGTGCTCTCCAGTCCTACAGAACCGCCGTGGGCCTCCACAATTTGTTTGACGATAGACAGGCCTAAACCTGTACCTCCCAGTTTGCGTGTGCGGGCTTTATCAACTTTATGAAAACGCTCCCACACCAGCTCCTGCTCGTCGGCAGGAATGCCAATACCTGTATCCTCCACGCTAACCCGCACCCAGTCGTGTTCAGCTGCCGCTGCAAGTGTAACCCTGCCGCCCGCAGGCGTAAAAGAAAGGGCATTACTCAGCAGGTTTATCAGCACCTGCTGCAGGCGATCCCGGTTACCAAACACCATAGGCAGCCGCTCCGGAATCTGCAGCAGCAGTTGAAGTTCTTGTCGGGCAAATTGCGGCTGCAGCTTAGTGGACACTTCCTGCAGTAAGGGGCGTAGTTCAATTGGTTCCAGCGGCCAGGATAATTGTCCCGTTTCCAGTCTGGATAAATCTAATAAATCCGTAATCAGACGATTGAGGCGAATCGTCTCATCTAAAATCACCTGTAAATAACGCTCCTGACTCTCCTTATCCTCCGCCAATCCATCCAGCAGCGCCTCGACAAAACCCTGGATGGCAGTCATGGGCGTACGTAATTCATGGGAGACATTGGCCACAAAGTTGCGGCGCATTTCCTCCAACTGACGCACTTCCGTAACATCCTGCAGAATGCCGACAGCTCCCCACCGCTGCTGCTCACGCCGCAGCGGTGCTATCTGCAGCGAGAGGATTCTGCCTCCCGGCAGCGTAAACTCCTGCACCTGCCCTTCACCCTTAGTAATCACGGTTAAAAATAGATTATACATGGCTGCATCCGGCAGCAGCCGTGCAATCTTTGCGCCCGTGATGTCCATCTCAGCCAACTGCAGCAGTTTTCTGGCCTGCGGGTTGGCCAATAAAACCTGACCCTCCTGGTCAATGGCCAGCACACCTTCATTCATACTGACCATAATGCTTTCCAGTTTATTCATTTCCTGGGACAGAGCTTCTACTGTTTGGTTAAGAGTAGATGACATATGGTTAAAAGACTGAGCCAGCTGCCCCACCTCATCGGCTGATGATACCTCTACCCGCTGCTGATAATTACCACCGGCCACTTCCAGGGCAGCCCGTGTCATCTGCTGCAGAGGCTGGGAAATTGATTTAGACATATAATAACCTACTATCATCGCCAGGACCGTCGCCACAATTGCCGCATAAAAAATAAGTCCCTGTACCTGACTCACGGTTTGTGTAATACCGGTTAAGGGGGCATGCAGGAAGATGGCACCCACAACTACATGACGAACCACTACCGGAACCACTACCGTTGCCATCTGCAGCTTGGACTGTGAATGATAGCCGCGTTTGGTGATGGCATGACCGGTTAACAGCAAATCCAGTTCTTCTGTTGTTAAGGGCAGTCCCAAGTCCTCAAAACCGGCACATGTGGCCAGTCCCAACATGGATCTGTCTACCGGCTGGACCCGGGCATCAAGGAAACGGTCCAAAGTATATAATAAGTCAGTAGTCACGCGGGGATCCTGAAAACCCTGCATTTGAGCAGCATAAATGCCTGCCAGTTCCTGTCCTTTGGCCAGCAGCTCACCTTCGCGGGCATCATAAAAATAGTTTTGTAAAAGCTGCGTCAGCGCCAGACCCACAACAAATAAGGTGACCAAAATGATCACCAGATAAGTCGTCAGCAGCTTTGAAAATATCTTTAACTTCATACGTCCTGCACCTCAAATTTATAGCCAACACCCCAGATGGTCTTAATCTGATAAGCGTTTGCTCCTGTTTCCTCCCTTTCCACTTTTTCCCGCAAACGCTTAATGTGTGTATCCACAGTACGTAGGTCACCATAGTAATCATAGCCCCAAACGGCAGTTAACAGCTGTTCCCGGGTAAAAACTTTGCCCGGGTTTTTGACCAAATACCACAGTAAATCAAACTCTTTCGGAGTCAACGTGACCTCACGGCCACGCACATGCACTTCGCGCGAGGCTTTATTAACTGTAAGACCCGGTAGGGAAATTTGATCATCATTTGCTGCCGTGGTATCAGCAGCAACCCGACGCAGAATAGCTTTTACCCTGGCCACCAGTTCCCGTGGGGAAAACGGTTTAGTTATATAATCATCGGCTCCCAGTTCCAAACCTAAAACTTTGTCAAATTCCTCGCCCTTGGCCGTCAGCATAATAATGGGCGTCTCAGCAAACTTACGTACTTCACGGCAGACAGCCAAACCGTCCATTTTGGGCAGCATAATATCAAGAATAATCAATTGTGGTGCCAACTTTTTCGCACTCTCTACAGCTTCCTCGCCGTCTGCAGCCACAGCTACTGTAAAACCGGCCTTTTCTAAATAAAGACGGACTAATTCACGAATATGTTCTTCATCATCAACCACTAAAATTAAACCTTCACTCAAGTCCGTTCCCTACTTTCCCTACAAATAGTATCAATATTATACATGATTAAAACAAGCTGTACAATTTAGGAGACAAATTTTTCTGTTTTCCCAGTACTTAGCTCTGGATTCTTACCCGCATTTTCGTATAAGATATATGTATGTAAAAGTTTCTGCTCCAGGAGGCGTATCAAATGACAAAAAAACGTTTGCTCTCATTATTACTTGCTTTGCTGCTGGTACTGTTCTCAGTACCTGTATCTGCACAAAACTTTGATACAGCAGCCGGTGTGGCTGCCCTGATGGAGGCTTCAACCGGGCAGTTCCTGTTCCTTAAAAATGCTGACGAACCCCGCCCGCCGGCCAGTATCACTAAAGTGATGACCCTTCTCCTGGCTTTTGAAGCACTGGAGCGTGGTGATATTAACTGGGATACTACCACCATTGTCTCTGAACGGGCCTGGCAAAAGGAAGGCTCTTCAATGTTCCTGCAGGTAGATACCGAAGTTACCGTGGAAGAATTAATCAGCGGCATCTCCATCGTTTCCGCTAATGATGGCTGTGTTGCTTTGGCTGAACTATTGGCCGGCAGCGAGGAAGCATTTGTGCAGCAAATGAATCAGCGGGCTCTGGAACTGGGCATGACCAATACAAAGTTTCAAAATGCCACCGGTCTGCCGGCAGAAGGTCACTACATGAGCGCCCGGGATATTGCGATTTTAGCTCGCGAACTTATTACCAAACACCCCCGGATCTTGGAATTTGAGTCACAACGCGAATATACCTATAATAACATCAAACAACAGAACCGCAACCCGCTTTTAGGTCGCTTTCAGGGTGCAGATGGGTTAAAAACAGGCTGGACACCGGAATCCGGTTATAGTCTGGCCGGTACAGCTGAGCAAAATGGCATACGTTTAATCTCAGTCGTCCTCAATACTGCCAGTGACCAGGAACGCCTGGTCGCCAGTCAGGAGCTGCTGAACTACGGTTTTCGCAATTTTGCTTTTACGCAACCGGCCGCCAAAGGTGACGTACTTGGCGAACTGCCGGTGCAGGACGGCAAAAGACAAACAGTAGCTTTAACAGTCAGTGAAGATTTAAAGGTACTGGCACCGAAGAACAGGGAAAATGATTTACAATTGGTTGTAGCCGACGAAAAATCATTAACAGCCCCGGTAGAGCAGGGTACTGAGGCGGCAACGCTCTTGGTGCAGTTAGACGGTGAAACTCTCCTTAGTAAACCTTTAGTGACAGCAGAGGCAGTACCCCGAGCCAATTTCTTTGTCCGCATCTTCCGCAGTATTATTGCTTTTATCCGTGGTTTAATCAAACGTGTTTAGATATACCTAAAAGCCTCTCGCCAAAAAGGTGAGAGGCTTTTTTACACCGGTAGAACATTAATGTGACCTTCCGCCACATCAGTTAACTATGCCGGTGAGATCAGGCGCGGGGGATTTGTATTTACCTACAGTATTAAAAGGGCTGTGCCGGTTAATTTGGCTGATCTCTTTTCACTAAGGGGTGAATCTTACCAGTCAATAATTACCACAGGTTTAACCAGATCTACAGGTTTATCCTTCATCAGCAGCAGAGCATCTTCAATCTTCTCAAAACCTTCAAACTTATGTGTAATCAGTTTACTTGGGTCATATTTTCCCGTCTGCACCAGGGAAACAAGTTTTTCCATTCTATTACGTCCGCCCGGTGTTAAGCCGCCATTGATTCTTTTATGCCCCATACCGGCAGCCCATTCCACTCGGGGGACTTTAATAAACTCACCGGAACCCAGGTAATTGACGCTGCCAATGCAGCCACCTGGTTTAAGCATTTTCACAGCCTGACTGAAAGTATCTACGGTACCGCCTGCAATACAAACCTTGTCAACTCCGGCACCGTTTGTCAAATCGAGTATTTGTTCCACAATGTCACCATTTTTGTAGTTAATAACCTCTGTTGCTCCGTACTCTTTAGCGATTTGAGCACACACCGGGCGTGAGCCAACAGCATAAATGTATGAAGCTCCCATTAGATTTGCGCCGGCAACAGCATTGAGGCCTACAGGGCCAATACCGATCACACAAACTGTATCGCCAATTTCAACTTCTGCCAGTTCAGCAGCATGAAAACCGGTAGTTGTCATATCTGTAATCATGACAGCCGCAACCGGGTCTATATCTTCAGGAAGATGAGCTAAATTGGCATCAGCTTCGTTAACATGAAACAATTCCGCAAAGCAGCCATCTTTAAAGTTAGAGAATTTCCAGCCACCAAGTGCTTCACCCGAGTGCATCGGAAATCCCCTCTGAGAATTAATGGAACCCCAATCTGGTGTAATAGCAGGAACGAGAACTTTGTCTCCTTTTTTGAAGTCTTTAACCAATGCACCGACTTCCATTATCTCACCAATTGCTTCGTGGCCTAAAATCATCTCGGTACGCTCGCCGATTGCACCTTCCCACACAGTGTGAATATCAGAAGTGCAGGGGGCAACAACTATTGGCCTTACCAGGGCATCTAATGGACCACACTGAGGTGCTTCCTTTTCTATCCACCCAGCTTTACCAATTCCCAACATTGCAAAACCTTTCAAGATCTCTCCTCCTCTCTCTTAATAAGAATCACGGTGGGCTACAGCTATCAGGAAACTGCACGCTGTTTTTTACCAACACCTCCTACCTGATGATTGCCCTGACTCCCCTGCGACGGACCTGCGGTCCTGACCACCCCGCAAAATTTAAGGGGAAGTCCCCCTTAACAACCCCCCAGCGGATAGGAAAAAGCAAATCAAGGTTGATAAAAAACCTATCCGCTAAAATAAAAAGACCGATAAAAATCAAGAATTCGCTGAGAATCCTTAATTTCTACCGGTCTTCTGCAAGCTAACAGAAAACTGCTAACTTTGTAGACTACCTGATTAGAATGAAAGTAGAAATCTACCTGCCAGTGGCCAGCTGCCAAGGCAAATAAACTTCACGTAGTTTTATTCAATTTTGCGATCAAATACCACCATGTGTGCCCAAGAATCAGTCTTTGGTTTCACGTCGAAAAAGTTACGGACTACAAGAGCATGGAATTTCTCCTGCAGTAATTGATTATAAATATCTAAAAACCGCCTGATTCCCTCCATACGGCTTGCCCGTACTGTTTCACAACCAGAAGGGGTTTGCGAAAGATATTTTTCTGCCTCTGATAAAAAGCCTTCGCCCCGTATAATAAACATATCCTCAAAGATATACGACTTGATAAAATCGGAACCTTTACCCACGGTTTCTTTTGAGTATTTTTGTACATAGATATTAATTTCATGCTGTAGTTGTTTTTTCTCAGCTTCACTTAAAGGTGTTATCTGCCCCTTTTTAGTCATTTTAATACACACCACACACTTGCTAAATTATTCACAAGTTGTATGTTAAAATATTCACAATTCAATTGTTATACTAATTATAATAGTCGTAACCATTTTATTTGTCAAGCTATCTTTTATACCAATTTTTGCTTCCCGGGCGGGCTTTACTCCTGCTGCTCTGAAGAAAAAATGCAACCCAAGCCCTGCTTGCAGAGGCTTGGGTTGCTGTTCCCTAATACTTTGCAGTTAAGAAGCAGACTAATCTTTGTTGATTAGGGCAGCCCGGGCCGCAGCCAGACGGGCAATGGGAACTCTAAAAGGTGAGCAGGAAACATAGTTCAGTCCGACCAGGTGGCAGAATTCGATTGATGAGGGATCCCCACCATGCTCGCCGCAAATACCAAGCTTAATATTCGGCTTAGCTGCACGGCCCTTTTCTACGGCTATTTTCACCAGGGCGCCGACACCTTCACGATCTAATTCGGCAAAGGGGTTCTCCGGCAGTATCTTTTGCTGCAGATAATCAAGGAGAAATTTACCTTCAGCGTCATCGCGGGAATAACCGAAAGTAGTTTGCGTCAGATCGTTTGTGCCGAAGGAGAAGAAATCAGCATGTTTAGCGATTTGATCAGCCGTTACACAGGCACGAGGCAGTTCAATCATCGTACCGACTTGATACTCAAACTTGGTGCCCGCTTCAGCCATCACATCCTCAGCAGCCTGCACCACCAATTCCCGCATTAACTCCAATTCTCTTTCCAGACCAACTAAAGGAATCATAACCTCCGGCACAATGGTTTTTCCTTCAGCCATTAAGGCAACAACGGCACGGAAAATAGCCAGGGCCTGCATGCGGTAAATCGCCGGGGTAACAATACCGAGACGGCAGCCACGATGACCTAGCATGGGGTTAAACTCGTGCAGGCTGCGTACTTTCTTTAATAATTCTTCTTTTTCACGCAGCTGCTGCGGGTCATGGCCGCGCTCTTTTAACAGCGTCACTTCAACCAGCAAATCTTCCAGATTGGGTAAGAATTCGTGCAGCGGCGGATCTAATAAACGAATGGTAACGGGTAGTCCGTCCATGGCACGGAAAATACCTTCAAAATCAGCCTGCTGGATTGGTAATAATTGGGCCAGGGCAGCTTCTCTTTCTTTGTCGTCTTTGGCCAAAATCATTTTTTGCACAATAGGCAGGCGGTCTTGGGCCATAAACATATGTTCAGTACGGCAGAGGCCGATCCCTGCAGCACCAAATTCACGTGCCTTGCGGGCATCTTCCGGGGTATCAGCATTAGCCCGAATCCCTAAGCGTTTAACTTCATCGGCCCAACTTAACAGCGTATTAAATTCATCCGTCAGTTCCGGAGCAATTAACTTCACCAGACCGGCAAAAACTTCCCCACTGCTGCCATCAAGGGAAATCAAATCACGTTCTTTAAAGACTTGCTCACCGACCGTCATCGTTTTAGCTAGCAGATCAATTTTAATTTCTTCACAACCGGCAACACAGCATTTACCCATACCGCGCGCTACTACAGCAGCATGGCTGGTCATGCCGCCGCGGCTGGTTAAGACCCCTTGTGCCGCTACAATACCATGGATATCATCCGGGGTAGTTTCGGGACGCACTAAAATTACTTTTACACCTTCGGCAGCTAAACGTTCCGCCTCATCGGCTGTAAAAACTATCTCACCGGAAGCAGCACCGGGAGAAGCCGGTAAACCTTTAGCAATGGGTTCCGGTTTCGCATCCTGGTCAATCCGGGGGTGCAGCAGTTGATTAAGCTGGGCAGGGTCAACACGCAGGAGAGCTTCCTCTTTAGTAATTAAGCCCTCTTCTGCCATATTTACGGCAATCTTGACGGCAGCAGCCGCTGTGCGTTTACCGGACCTGGTTTGCAGGATATACAATTTGCCGCGCTCAACGGTAAACTCAATATCCTGGACATCACGGTAATGTCTTTCCAACAGCTCACAGACATCTTTAAACTGCTTGTACGCTGCCGGCAGGTATTCCGCCATATTACTAATGGGCAGTGGCGTACGAATACCGGCCACCACATCTTCACCCTGAGCATTAACTAAAAACTCACCATACAGCTGGTTTGTACCGTCAGCAGGGTTACGGGTAAAGGCCACACCGGTACCGCTGTCATCACCAAGGTTACCAAAGACCATCATCTGTACGTTGACGGCTGTACCCAGGTCATCAGGAATTTTATGAATTTGCCGATAGACAATGGCACGCTGGTTATTCCAGGATTCAAAAACAGCTTGGATCGCTAAAATTAACTGCTCTACCGGATCTTGAGGGAAAGGTTTTTTCGTTGCCTGCATGACGATTACTTTAAACTCGTCAACAAGTTCTTTTAAGGCTGCTGCATCCAGTTCATTATCAAAGTTGACTCCCAAGGATTGCTTTTTAGCTTCCAGAGCCTGCTCAAACTTGTAATGCTCAATGTTCTGTACAACATCGGCGTACATTTGAATAAAGCGGCGGTAGCAATCGTAGGCAAAACGTTCGTCATTGGCCGCGGCAGCCAATCCTTTTACCGAGTCATCATTTAAACCCAGGTTAAGTACTGTATCCATCATGCCCGGCATGGAGATTACTGCACCGGAACGTACAGAAACCAATAAGGGATTCTCCTGATCACCGAATTTTTTCCCGGAAATCTTTTCTAAAGCCTGCATGGCCTGCATTATTTCTTCCCGCAGTTCATCCCAGATCGTTTGGTCTCCACGCTTTAAATATTCCAGACAAGCAGCCGTAGAAACTGTAAAGCCTTGGGGTACGGGAAGACCAATTCTGGTCATTTCGGCCAGGTTTGCACCTTTACCGCCTAATAATTCCCGCATTTGAGCATTACCTTCTGCAAATAAAAAGACATGCTTATTCTCCATTCCGAGCTTCCTCCCTAACTAATTGTAAAATTTTATTAGCGACTTCCTCGACAGCTTTATGCGAAACATCAAAAACGGGGCATCTGATTTTACGCATTATCTGATCAGCATATTCTAATTCTTCCAGAATACGCTCCATACTGGCGTAGTTTGCCTGAGCATGCAGCCCCAGCGCCTTCAGCCTTTCCTGACGAATCTCATGCAGCTGGCGGGGACTAATAGTTAAACCTATTACTTTAGAAGCCGGCACCCAAAATAATTCTTCAGGCGGTTCAACTTCCGGTACTAAAGGCAGATTGGCCACTTTAATGCGTTTATTGGCAAGATACATAGACAAAGGAGTTTTAGAAGTACGGGATACACCGATTAATACCACATCAGCTAACAGAAGTCCCCGTGGGTCCTTGCCATCATCATATTTTACAGCAAACTCAATGGCAGCGACGCGACGAAAATATTCTTCATCGAGCCGGCGGATTAAGCCCGGTTCCTGATGAGGATCTAGCTGCAGTAAGCGGGTGAAGGCATCCATCATGGGCCCCATCACATCAACCGCGATGATACCATGGAGTTCGCATGCTGCGCGAATGGCCTCTCTTAAGGCTGGCAGAACCAGAGTATAGGCAATCATCGCATTCCCCAATGAGGCTTCTTCAACTACATCAACAATGGACTCCTGATCGGTGACAAAGGGAACGCGACGAATTTCCACATGTCCGGAATTAAACTGGCTGGCAACAGCCTGCACAACAAACTCTGCTGTCTCGCCAATGGAATCGGAAACTATATATACGACAGGTTTGCGTTTTGTTTCTACCAAACGTTTTATCACCTCTTCAGCGGCCTTCGCTTAATTCAAGCAGCAAACGGGCTATATTTGTTTTTGTCACGCGCCCCACAACTTTATAGGTCTGTGGGTCCTGGATACGAACTACAGGCAAAGAATCTACCTCATGTTCACAAATTCGCTTTACTACATCCAGTACAGTTTCTTCTTCTGTCACGGTATGGACCTGCGGCATACGTGTCATAATGACACCTACCGGCATCTTATGCAGATCTACGCCGCCTAACGCCGTTTTGAGAAAATCCTTGCGTGAGACTACGCCTTGTAAACTGCCGCGTTCATCAACTACATAGAGTGTACCGACATCATCTAAAAACAGGGTTACTATGGCATCGTAAACAGAAGTTTCTTCCCGGATCACAATGGGGCGGCTTTTAATATCACCGACAGTAAAACGGGAGAGAATTTCTGCTACGCCGGTTAAAACGTTGCCGGTATAAAAATAACCTACACGTGGACGTGCGTCTAATAATCCTGAAGTCGTCAGCACAGCAAGATGCGGCCGTAAAGCAGCCCGCGACAGATTAAGGCGGTTAGCAATCTCTTCTCCGGAAATGGGCCCATCTTGCTTAACAATGGCTAAAATTTCCTTCTGTCTTTTGTTTAGTTCGATGATCGGCCCCTCCCTCCCCACCTTAAATAGTATACACTATATCTCAAAAAAACTTTATATAGTATATACTATATGCGTATTCAGTTTCCTGCCTGACAAAATTATTTTTTTTCCGGCACAATTTTGGATATATCGCCCAAGGTTAAAAAGAGTTTTTTAATCTCTCCCAGTAAGGCCAGGCGATTCTCCCGCAAAGTTAAATCTTCCGCCATCACCATCACATCAGCGAAAAATTGTTCGATGGGTTGATACAGTGGAGTAAGGGCAGTAAAGACAGCATTAAAATCACCACTGGCGGCGGCTGTCTGTACTTTCTCGGCTGCCGCCAATACAGCCTGATAAAGTTCCTTTTCTGCAGCTGCTGTCAGCAGTTCCGGCGTTACAGCTTTGCTGCTTTCGCTGCGGGCCAGATTTGCCACACGGGTAAAGGGAGTTAAAATCTGTTCCAAGGCGGGGGAATTAAGTTTGTCCTGCAGTACTTGTGCCCGCTGACGTAAAACCGGCAGATTATGATCAGACCCTGCCAGTACAGCGTCAATCACATCGTAGCGCAGGCCCTGCTCAGCCAGGATAAAGCGGACACGCTGCAGGATAAAATCTGCCAGCTGCGCCGTTACTTCTGACAAAGGTTGAGTTAAATGGGTCTGCAGTGCAGCCAGCGCCAATTCAGACAAACGCTCAACGGTAAGCGGCAGGTGATGGGCAAACAAAGTTGCTGCTACACCTGTGGCACTGCGGCGCAGAGCATAGGGGTCCTGAGAACCGGTGGGAATTAAACCAAGGGCAAAGCAGGCTGCCAAAGTATCCATTTTATCGGCCAGAGCTACGAGAGCAGCAGGCAGTGTGGCCGGGGGAGCGTCTCCGGCAAAACGGGGAGCGTAATGCTCGGCAACAGCCACTGCCACCGCTTCACTTTCTCCGGACAAGCGCGCATAATAACCACCCATGATTCCCTGTAGTTCAGGGAATTCATAAACCATCTGCGTCATTAAATCAGCTTTGGCCAGATATGCGGCCCGGACGGCAGTTTCACGTACAGCTGCCTCGATGCCCAGCTCCTCAGCCAGTTTTTGCACCAGGGCTGCGGTCCTCTCTGTTTTTTGCCGCATTGTTCCCAGTGGCTCCATAAACACAATATTATCCAACTTTTCCACATAGTTTATTAATGGCTGCTTACGATCTTCCTCAAAAAAGAAGCGGGCATCTGCCAAACGGGCGCGCAAAACACGCTCATTGCCGGTACGGACATTATCTGCATATTCTGCCCGGGTACCGTTACTAATGGTGATAAAATACGGCAGCAGTTTATTGTCAGCTCCGAAAACAGGGAAATAGCGCTGATGGGTGCGCATGGCCGTAATCAGCACTTCCTGGGGCACCTCCAGATATTCAGGTGCAAATTCACCGGTAACTACGCCCGGGTATTCAACCAGATTGACCACTTCCTCCAACAGCTCTTCATGCAGCACAGAATGGCCGCCAAGACCGGCTGCAGCTTCTTCCACTAAGGCAGTGATTGCCGCTTTTCTTTCCTGCGGGTCAACCATCACAAAGCTTTGCCGCATTACCTCCGGATATGCTGCTGCCTCTTTAATGGGGACAGCTTGCGGTGCCAAAAAACGATGTCCATAAGTCATCTCAGAGGCCGTCAGTCCGGCAAAGGTAAAGGGCACAGCTGTCGACCCCCACAGTGCTGTCAGCCAGCGAATGGGTCGGGCAAAGCGGATATCTTTACTATACCAAAACATCGGCTTGGGAAAATTTAAGCTGCGAATTATCCGTTCACATAAAGCAGGCAAAAGGGACAGCACATCCTGCCCAGGCTCATAGCGTACAGCAAAAACATAGGGCACGCCGGCTACATCTTCGGTAAACAGTTCCTCAACAGCAACTCCCTGTGAACGGGCAAAACCTTCAGCGGCCTTGGTCGGATTACCGTCGGCATCATAGGCAGCTTTAGCGGCAGGGCCTTTTTTCTTCTCCTCTAAAACCTGCTGTTTCTCCGCCAGTCCTGATACTAACAGTGCTAAACGGCGCGGGGTGCCAAAGGCCTGAATATCATCATAAACCAGCCGTTCCCGTTTCATTTCCACCGCCGCTGCCTCTGCCAGTTGTTTTAAAGCAGGGTTGATAAAACGCGCCGGGATTTCTTCCGTGCCGATTTCTAACAGAAAACTCTCTTTACGCACCTTGCGCACTCCTTTCTCGCCGTAAGAGGGGATAAGCCAATGCCTCACGCTGCTGCAGATATCCTTGTGCTGCCAATCTGGCTAACTGCCTGACACGTCCGATATAAGCGGTACGTTCGGCTACGCTGATGGCACCGCGGGCATCAAGCAGATTAAAAACATGTGAGCACTTCAGTACTTGGTCATAGCCGGGCAAAATCAGACCTTTTTCCAGTAAACGTTTAGCTTCTTTTTCATGCATCCCGAATAAAGTAAACAGCATCTCAGTATCTGCTTCTGTAAAACAATAGTGAGAATGCTCTACTTCTGCCCGGTGAAAAATTTCGCCGTAAGAGATAACGCCGTCAACCCAGGCTAAATCATAAACATTTTCCTTATCCTGCAGGTACATGGCTATACGCTCCAGGCCATATGTAATTTCCACTGACACTACATCAACATCAATACCGCCCACCTGTTGAAAATAAGTAAACTGGGTAATTTCCATCCCATCAAGCCATACTTCCCAGCCTAAACCCCAGGCACCTAAAGTGGGAGATTCCCAGTTGTCTTCCACGAAACGAATGTCATGCTCTTCCGGTACAATACCCAGTTCACGCAGGCTGTCTAAATAGAGTGTTTGAATGTCGGCCGGGGCCGGCTTCATAATCACCTGAAACTGATGGTGCTGATAAAGACGATTAGGGTTCTCACCATAACGCCCGTCTGTAGGGCGCCGCGAAGGCTCCACATAAGCTACAGCCCAGGGCTCCGGGCCTAAAGTACGTAAAAAGGTAGCGGGGTTCATGGTCCCGGCACCCTTTTCTACATCATAAGGCTGCGCCAAAACACATTTTTGTCTGGCCCAATAATTCTGTAGTTTCAGAACCATAGTCTGAAAATCCATGCTCTGTTCCCTCCTGTTTTTTGTAATCAAAAAAGGAACTCCGTCCCACATAGGGACGAGAAGTTCCCGCGGTTCCACCCTATTTGGCATTTACAATGCCCGCTCTGAACATGCACCGCTCAATAGAAGCGCCTTCCCATGCTTATTCCAGACCGGGCTTGCACCGGTTCCCGGCTCGCTGACTGGTCCACATGGTACTCCTCTTCTTACGGCGTTTTCATTTTGACAATACTGTAGCAAAAACAAAGCAGGACGTCAAGCTTTTGCGGCAAGATATTATTTAGACCCATTCAGGTTCATCTGCTGCAGTATACTGCGGCACATCTACTTCTAAAGAATACTGCGCCATTAACAGCGCCATGGTACTAATGGCTGTGGCACGTGGCGCAAACAGAGCGCCGGCAATACCTAAAGTCGCCGGAATTTCCAGCAGGGTGCCGTCTTCATTTTTCACCCGAATACGCGTACGGCTGCTTTTATGGAAAACACGTTTCATCGGATCAACAACATTTTGGCTGACTATACCCTTCATTTTGCCCATCTCCATACCGTCCATCTCCAGATCCAGGTCTAAATTACCTTCCTCATTTTCTAAAATAATCAGCGCTTGGACAACATCGCCATCAGCCTCTTCCAGCAGCTCCCGCGCTTCCGTGTAACTTAAACCGGTACGTTCGCGAACTTGATCAATTTTCTGAAGGGTTATTTCCATTTTGCTGCCCTCCTTTTGGCCTTGATATAGCTAGTTTGTCACAAGGACAGCAAAAATATTTTTTGATAAAAAATAAAGCCGTCGTTTTACAACAATCCTGTTTGCTGCAAAAAATCAACTGTTTTCAGACGGCTGATACCGAGGGAGTGCATAAGCAGGTCCGCCACCATGCGGTGTATCTCTTTACTCTCCCCTGATGGAATCACACACACAGATAATCTATGGAAGCCCATTTCCTGCAGACGTTTCATGATGGCGATGGCCGCGGCACTTACCGGGTAACTCTCTACCGGATGCGGACAGGCAGCGCAGAGCAAAACCCCTTCCCGGGGATTAAAATGATAAACTCCCTGCCTGCTGCCGCAATTACTGCAGCCTGACAAATCCGGACTGATGCCCAGTTCCGCCAGCAGGCTGACCTCAAAACAGCGCGCTACGCGGACCGGGCTGCTGTCCTCTTCAAGGGCTTCCAAAGCCGTTACTAATAACATAAAGAGCGCCCCGGAAGGCATACCCTCCAGCAGAGAACGTTCGCATAACTCACAAAAATACTGCGCGTAAGCAAAGCGTACCAAATCACCCTGCAGGCTGCGGTAGGCTTTAATTATTTCCCCCTGGATAAAAGTGTAAAGGGAACGACCCTGGTGCAAAAGAAAATTCCCCAATGTCAGCGGCTCCAGCAAAGCGGCAAATTTACTGTTTGTTTTCCGACTCCCCCGGGCCACCGCCGTCACAAGCCCGGCATCACGCGTCAGCAGTGTTACCAGCTTATCTGCTTCCTTAAAACTTCGTACTCGCAGCACAACGGCCTGACTTCTTAATTCCGTCATTACTATCCCCTATTCCAGTTCTAAACCAAAGTTCTGCCAGGTTCCCTCTCTATTACGCCAATCACTTTTTACTTTTACCCACAACTGTAAATTGACCGGGCTGCCGAGCAGTGCTTCTATTTCCAAACGTGCCATTCTGCCAATTTCTTTCAGCATGGCACCTTGCTTACCAATAATAATTCCTTTTTGCGAATCACGTTCTACATAAATATTTGCCTCAATATCCACCAGCTCACGGTTACGGCGTGGCGCCATGGAGGTAATTTCGATAGCCACCGCATGGGGCACTTCTTCACGGGTTAGCTGCAGAATTTTTTCCCGTATCAATTCTGCAACGATAAAGCGTTCCGGTTGGTCAGTCAGCATATCCTGCGGATAATACTGTGGTCCTTCCGGCAGGAACTGTAACATCAGCTGCTCTAAAGGAGTTAAATTAGTGCCCTCAAGGGCGGAAATAACTAAGGCTCCGGCAAAGGGATACATGGGACGATAATGCTCCAGCATTACTTGGGCCTCTGCCAAACCACTGCGATCTGCTTTGTTCACCACCAGAATCACCGGCGTCTCTACTGCCTGCAGCTGCTGGATCACATATTCATCACCAGTACCGGGGCCGGCGGCAGCATCAGTTAAAAACAGTATTAAATCAACCTCACGCAAAGTGCGCAAAGAAAGCTGCACCATTTTTTCGCCTAATTTATGTCGTGGTTTATGAATGCCGGGAGTATCAATAAAAATCATTTGATAATTATCGCTTGTAAGGATACCGCGGATTTGATTACGAGTAGTCTGTGGTTTGTCTGAAATGATGGCCATTTTTTCGCCGACCAAGGCGTTCATCAGAGTCGATTTGCCCACATTTGGGCGTCCTACTAAAGCAATAAAACCGGAACGATACATCTAGTCTACCACCTCGATGTTTATTTTTCTCTTCCCTTTGTCAATTATCCTGCAGGCTGCGCTGTAAGTTCTGCCTGCCGCAGATAAAAAGCTTGACTAGACTAAAAAATAAAAGGATGTCGGTTGGTCAACCGGCATCCTGCTTAGTATATTAAAACTTATTATCCAGTTTTTGCGTTTATTAAGCCTGCTGCTGTGCTGCTGCTCTTCTGGCTGCCAAATCTTCATTAATCTTTCTCATTGTCTCATTGTCAAGCTTATAGAAAGACAGGAAGAATATGGCAATTAGCGCGCAGGCAATGGGCAGTAAAGTTGAAAGGTTAATCAGACCCTGGACTAACTGAGGAGTTGCCGGCGCATCTGCCGTATAACCGATGGCGGCTAAACCAAAACCGGTGATGGCACCAACCAGGGCGCCCGAAGTTTTCGCCGGCAGGGAGCTGACTGACATAATGAGAGCTTTAGCGCTTTTGCCTGTCTTCCACTCAGCATAGTCGGCGGCATCGGCGTAAACAGCAAAGTTGACGACCATGCCCATTCCTGACAAGGCACCTATCCAGCGGAAGACCATAAAGAGAACTGTATTGCGGGCAAAGAAATAGGCGCCTACAAAACTAACCGCAGCAATGGCTGTACCAATTATCATTACTGTACGTTTACTGTCAACTTTTTGTGCAATGAATTGACCAATAAAAGAGGAGGCTAAATTAACTACGGAGTTAACCGTTAGGAAGAGTGAAATCAACAGTGTGTTATTGTGCACATATTTAAAAACGTAAATATTTAAACCATTGGCTAAGGAGAGGATAGAGAAATTAAAGAGCCCATAAAGCATTAAAATCAAAAGCGGTTTATTGGTGACAATCCCCTTCAGCAGCTCACCGAAGGAAGGTGTCTCGGCACCGGCTGTGCTTGTAATGTCGTACGGTTTAGCTACCTTGGCAGACATCAGGTAGCCTAATAATTGAATGATCAGGGTCAAAACCATATAAACAAGGTAACCGGTACCTTCGTTATTGCGGCCAAAGTACATAATAATGGGCATGTGAGAAGCGCTGTAAATCAGATTCGTCACAGTTTGAAACTGTGTCCGTCTGGCTGACAATTTAACCCGATCCATAGGATTCGTCGACATCAAGGGAATCAGGCTTGAGGCGCCACTCCAGGCAAAGTTCATGAAAATGTGGCCGACAATATACATGATGGTAAAGTAGGCTGCCTTTACCGTCATAGCCATGCCGGGAATATCAACCCACATGAGAGTAAAGAAAACCAGCGTCAGCGGCGCGCCAATGTAAATCCAGGAAATATATTTACCCCATTTGAGGTTCGTTCTTTCAATGGTACCACCGACAAAAATAATCGCAAAAGCATCAACGATCCGGGTAATTAACAGCACTACACCGACTGTCGTGGCTGATATTTTGGCAATATCCGTCAGGAAGTACGGATAGTAAGACATGACCGGACCCATAAAAAGCATAAACGGAGATAGACCTATACAGAAAATGTTGATAAGCTTATCACTTAGTTGTTGTTCTTGTGTTGACACTTCAATACCCCCATTCTTAATAACATCATTTTGTGTAAATTCCTGATGTTTAAAGAAAAGCCGGGTCAGTG
>LSQX01148601.1_pt1 | contig 18371 bp, 10 predicted proteins | sample 654561 | NCBI WGS metagenome assembly LSQX01 (sample SAMN04489861, study PRJNA283612) | anaerobic digester metagenome | isolation source: 4 biogas reactors fed with cattle manure at either 37C or 55C with and... | place: Denmark: Kongens Lyngby | collected 2014
AGAGGCGGGTGATATGCGGTGAGCGGACGCCGGGACGGATCTCACCACCGGCGATATAGATATTTTTCCCGTCGGAGAGGTCAGCCGTGACCGCCACGGGAGGGTTGGAGGTCTCTCCTGCCTGGAACCACGTGTCGGTGATGGTGTTGTAGACCAGTATCCTGTTGTTGAAGCCGGGGTGGTTCATCCAGAGTGAGTCACGAAGCTGTTGCTGACCCCGGCTGATGGCGCCCTCCACCTGATTGAAGATCACCCCTGTGTCACCCCCGTAGAGAAGGATGTGCGAGCCGCCAACCGGGGAGGCGGTAGCCATCGCCAGCGGCATTGCCAGTCCGTTATCCGGGCGGATGTCTCTCTTGCGGTTCCATTGACCCTGTGAGGGACGGTAATGATAGACCGAGGAGTAGAAAGTGGTGATATCATCAGTCACCCTTGCGCGGCCGCCGAAGACATAGAGCGATATCTCCTCTCCATCCTGCTGCGAGGTGATGGTCGACCCAGAGACAGGCAGCGGGAAGTCGGGCAGCTTCACCCACCCCTTCCCGGGACTGTTCAGGTCGAGCTGAAGAAACTGAGCCGATGAGGAGCCTTCTGCTGTCTCTCCTCCCACGAGGTATACCGTAGTGCCGATAACCGTAGCGGTGGCGTTCTTCACCGGAACGGGGAGGGCAGGGTATTCGGTTACTTCAACAGAAGATCCGCTGTATGTGAGCAGGAACGATTTGCCGGTGATCTCTTCTGCTGTCTGACCCCCTATGCAGAGCAGTCCTGCAGGTAGTGACGCATAGGCTCCCTCAGCCACTGGTACTGGCAGCTCTTTCCCTTGCCAGACCACGCTGAATGAACCGTCTGTCTCAAGCTGAAAAACAATCACCCTGTCCGAATATTGCTTGATGCCGTTTTCCCACGGCTTACCATCGGGGAAGGTTGATCCGCCGGCCATGATGAACCAGCTTCCCTGCTTCCCGAAAAAACTGCCTGCCATTCCTTCGTGAAGGGTTGAGTCGGCCAGCGTCTCCATCGAGAAGACATTGGTCTGGTGGAAGCTGTTTTTGGTGTTACCTGTCAGCGTGGATTGTATAGACAGACATGCCAGTAATATCAAAAGTGATGTTCTTTTTCTCATGTTTTACTGTTTTCTCTGTTGGGTTGTTTCCTTCCTTATTTCTGCCTGTCGGGATGGTAAACCAGTCCTTCCACCCTCTCTTTCCCGTCGGGAGTAACAAACAGGAAGTTAAACATCCATTTCTGTAATCTTATCTCCGGCGTGCTGAATTGTCCCACGGGCAGCTTCAGCAGCACCTTGTTCCATCCTTTCTGAAGGTTGACCGGTAGTGGCGGACGGGCGATGAAGTTCTCATTCCTGAGTGTGATCTCGTTGTTTCTTTCGGTGTGACTGTTCTCCCAGCGGGGTGGAGCAATCGCCTCATCGTTGATATAGATACGGCTCTGCCGGTAATCCCACTCCCCTTGCGGCGATGGCAGGTCGCTCTCGGAGCGGCTGTAGTCCTGTGTCGTTACCCAGAGTCCCACCGTCTGGTCCTTTGGCGACCATACCTGTGTGTATGCGTAGGCTGTATGGTTCTCCCGCGGTTCATCGTAGAATGCCGGGACGATGGCACCCCAGACGTGGCGCAGGTAGATGCCGGCACCCCTGGCGGGATGAACACCATAGGTCTGTCCGTTGAAGCTGTAGTTGTCACTAAGCGCTTCCTCAGGAGGAAAGACAGCAGAGAGGTCACCCCCGTTGGGGAAGGGGTCAGTGATACGCCACCGGATGTCGGTCTGCTTCAGATAGGGGAAATCGATACCGGCGAAGCTGTTCTCCTTGTGCCAGAGCATCCGTCGTTCAAAATCGGCAAATGATCGGAAGGTGGCATCCTCCTCTTCTGCCGGCAGGATGACACCGTTTTTGTCGAAGTATTCCGATCCGCCGCCCAGCCAGGCACGCTCGGCCAGCGCGAGCATGTTGGGGTAGAAGTAGTTCTGCAGCATGATCTCCGATTCTTCCATCAGGAGGCGGTCATTCCAGAAGGCGAGGATGGCACCGGCGATGTCATCACTCCCCTTTTCGGTGTTGTAGATACGACTATTGTAGAGGGCGACGATATCACCGAAGGCATCGAAGTGGTTGATATAGTGAAAGCGGGAGTCGATGGCGGGGATGCCGGGCTGCGCCTTGCCGCGATAGCTCCAGAGCTGTGTGGCGTCGATCTCACCCGGCTTGTAGTTCCAGCCCGGGTTCCAGGAGATCACTTTCTTACCCATCCCCCTGATGTGTGCCACCATCTCCGGCACAAAAGCGGGGTTGGTAAACCCCACCTCGTCGGTGCCTATATGGATCCAGGGAGCATCGGGGAACACCTCTGTGCAGATCTCCTCCATCAGCTCTTTCAATATCTCCATCCCTTCGGGCGACTGCATGTCGTGGCCGGTAGCCCGCACGAAGGCAGCGCTATGGCCGGGCATGTCGATCTCCGGGATTAGCAGCATGTTGTTCGCCCTGCAGTGAGCAGCGATCTCATGTGCATCCTCAATGGTGTAGTATTGCCCCGCCAGCCGCGTGAAGCTGCTGCTGTCGTTGAGCTGCGGGTAGCGCCTGCTCTCCAGCCGCCAGCCCTGGTTCTCAGTCAGGTGCCAGTGGAAGAGATTGATCTTGAACTGCGAGAGCAGGGTAATTTGTCTCTTCAGCTCCTCCACTGAGATGAAGCTGCGCCCCACATCGTGCATGAAGCCGCGCACGCGGAAGGCCGGCCAGTCGGTGATCTCCAGCGTGGGGATGGTGTTGCCGCCGGAGGATGCGATGATCTGCTGCAGGGTCTGCCGTGCCCAAAAGATTCCCTGTTCAGTGGTGGCTTCCATCACTATCGAGTCGGCGGTGATCTGGAGGCGGTAGGCCTCATCGCCGTTCACCTCCGCTTCGGGTATTGTGTGGACCATTCTTACCGTGACGACCGAAGGATCAGGCTCACCCTGATGCAGGCGGTGCTGCCCGGATTGATCGATGGTGATCATCTGCGGCTGCGGCAGCAGCTGCAGTGGTTTATCCTTTTCTCCTGTGCTGCAGGAGAGGAGCAATAATGTAGACAACAGGAACAGACTGGTTATTTTCATTTTTTTATTCTCTTCTGGTTTTGAAACATCACTCATTTATAGCGCTTCTGATTTTACCCACTCCACCATGTAACCCTTGTCTCCTGTCTGCCTGTCGCTGAGGAAATGAATGTAGGACAAACCGTGCAGTGACTCATTGGCTAGTGAGATGACCATTTGTCTCTTCTGGTCCACATAGATGGTTGCACATGGTCTCACTGCATCAAGATCCCACTCAATCTCCAGCAGGTGTGGTTTAGTATCTTTTATCTTCAATCTCTTTGGATTGAGCGGCAGCGCAAACGGTGCGTAGTGGCGGGCGACGGTGTCGGTAGGGTTAAACCAGCGGTCGTTCAGCAGCAATTCGCCGCTGGTGTTGAGGCTGTTGAATTGGATGGAGGCGGTGAAGCGTCCCCTGCGGAGTGCGGGGAAGTTCCAGACAGCACCTCTTACCGGCGTGAGCAGTGAGTCATTTTCGGTATACTGCACTTTCAGCTTCCCCTCCTCAAGGCTGCATCCCGGCGTGCGGTTGTAGCCGCAGTGGCCCACGATCCCCTTGTAGTAACTGAACACACTCCATTGTGCCAGCCCGTCGGAGAAGTCACAATGCCGCTCTTTCTCATAGAGCCAGTCGGCATGAAACCGGAGCATCACCCTGTGTAGCGGGTGTTGTCCCAGTGAGACCAGCAGCTCCCCGGGAGCTATCTCCACAAACTGACTCTGGTGCACGCTCTTGTCTACCCCCGGCGTGGTGCCGAAATCGGCCGCATCACGCCGCGGGTCGAGGTAGAGCTCACGAAAGCCCTGCCAGCTTCTTCCCTCATCGGAGGAGATGGCTGCATGGATGGCGTTGCGGTTGGTGAAGACATCATCCCACACACCGGTGGTCTGGTTCACCTCCGGCAGTGGTGTGGTGTTGGACCAGAGGAAGAGAATCCGTCCATCCTGCAGCCTGCCAATGGTAGGCATGGTGATGGTGCCGTAGAAAGGCGAGGGGGTGGCATCGCCCCAGGTGATGCCGCCGTCATCCGAGAAGGATTGATAGTGGTGGTCCTGCGAGGTGCGAATCAGCATCCATAGTCGTCCGTCGCCCAGCTCCACCACCGTTGGCTCCGCTGCGCCGTGATTCCAACGGATGCCATCATGGAAGCCACCACCCTGATGATCGGGTGTGGTGACCAGTGATGATCGCTGCCATGTGCGTCCATCATCATCCGAGACGAAGGTGAAGCAGGCTCTGGGTAGTCCACGCTGCACTCCGTAGTGGCCGGCGACGATTACCCTTATGCCATCCTTAATAAAGAGTGGCGGCTTCAGCATTATCGCCATGGTGTCGGAGACCTTCAGCAGCTCGCGTCCTCCATCCGCTCCCTCTGTGGTACGTATGACGAAGGTGCCCATTCCCGGGGCAGCGATCAGCCGGAGATACTGACGGGTGAGGGGACTGCGTGTGTCGGCGAAGGGTATCTCCTTCGGTGTGTTGACCCTCTTCCATGTCGACCCCTTGTCGTGGCTGGAGAGGTAAAATGATCCTGCTTCGGCCTGTTCACCATAGTTATAATGTCTGATCTCACCACTTTCCAGCAGGGAGAGTCCTATGTAGGCGTCACTTGGAGGAGCCGTCACCACACGGGGTTCCCATATGATGGAGTCAGAAGCGGCACTCCCTGCCAGCAGAGATGTGATGCTTCCGGCGATGAACAGCAAAAATGAGAGTATATATCGAACATACATAGAGAAAATATTTTTTGTCATAACCTGAAAATCTGTTTCTGTGAAGGGATGGCATGGTTCTTTTAATGAAACTCCGTTGAGAAGGTGGAAGCGGGCAGGCCCACCTCGTTGATAAGGTTACCCCCGCTGTAAGAGCTCCAGCCATAGCGGGCGAAAACGGGGCGGTTTACCTGATTGCTCGTTATCACCAGCTGTTTGCCTTTGATCACCGCTTTTGCCGGATAGAAGATCCTGTCTTCTCCCGCCAGCTCGACATCGCGCACCGGCTGGTTGTCCGACGTGCGGAGGCGCTTCGTTTCACCGAAGGTGACAATAGCTTTTTCTTCCTCAAAACGCACCTCAAGGAAGAGCGGCCCGCTTTTCTTTATTTTTTTACCGTAGCTATCGGCCAGCGCCCGGCGTGCCAGTCGCTCACCCACCTCCTTCTTCTGTCTGGGATGGACATCTGTCCTGTTGCCCAGATCGGAGGAGACAGCCATACCGGAGCGAGGGATCCGTTCTGTCAGCCTGCGCTGGCTGTCACGGAAATGACCCCACGATTCACGCCCTGTCTCCATGCTGGATAGCTGAACGTAGTAGAAGGGGAAAATCTCTCCCCAGGCATTGCGCCAGCTCTCTACCATGGCGGGAAGTAGCTGCTCATGCAGCTCCACGTTGTTGGCGTTCGACTCACCCTGGTACCAGATGGTGCCGGCAATGGGATAGGCGGTAAAGGGAGCTATCGCCGTCTCAAACAGATAGGAGGGCTTGTAGGGGTGTTGCTGAAAGGGGTTCTCCTTCGCCCCGGCGATGTTCTGCATCCCCCGTTCGCGCACCCATCCGTCGATGAAATCATTGTTGCTCCACTGTGTGAAGAAATCGACCATCAGCGGGTCGCGCTCCATGCTCCTGCGGTCGATCCACGCCTCAGTGGGTGAGCCACCGATGGCGTTGTGTATCAGCCCCACGGGTACCCCCAGCCGCTCCTGTAGTAGCTTCCCGAAATAGTAGGCTACGGCGGAGAACTGTTTTGCCGTGAGTGTGTCGGAGAGAGTCCAGGATGTGGGGTGGTAATAATCCAGCCGGTTCACCCGTGCCAGTATGTTGTCGTCCCACTCCATGGCTGCCGTCGGGGCGATCTCCTTCATGTCGAAGAAGCGTAGCTGGTTGTTGGCAGCAAGGGGAATATCCTCCGCCGCTGTGGCGGCATCCTGCAGCCGGAAGGCCATGTTCGACTGACCGGAGCAAAGCCATACCTCCCCCATCAGGATGTCAGTCAGTTCAATGATTGTTTCACCACTCTCAATGGTGGCGTTGTAAGGTCCTCCCGCCTTCATCGGGGGGAACGTTACCTCCCATATCCCATTGTGGCCTGTTTGTGTCTTTCCGGTTCTCCCCGCGAAGCGTACGACCACCCCGGACGCTGCATCGGCAGTTCCCCTGAACCTCACCGGCTTGTTGCGCTGCATCACCATATGATCGGTGAAAATTGCCGGCAGCTGCAGACCGCCAAAATCGCCTGTGATCGCGTTATAGACAGTTTCGGCGATGATGCCTGCACCTTCTGCATTGGGATGGAGTGCATCGGGGAAGAGATCGGGACGGTTGAATAAAGGAGTGTTCAGGTCGATTAGCGGAGTGCCGGTCACTATTGCTACCCGCTCAATCTCCCGCTGCATCTGATCGTACCAGACACGGGTGCTTGACTTGAACCGCGGATGCCAGCTGAAGATGGGTGTCATGCGGCAGATCCAGACTTTGGTATCCGGCTTCACCTGTTGGAAGGAGCGGATCAGATTAATATACTCCTTGTTGAAATTATCCCGGAACTTCGGCCAGTTACGGGGGTCGGTGTCGTTCAGTCCCAGATGGATGATCACAATGTCGGGTTCGAAAGCGAGTGCTTTCTCATATGCCGGCAGCTCCCAATAGGGGTTGTGTCCTTTCTTCAGGAGTGTGGCGCCACTGTGGCCGAAGTTCTCCACACGGTAGTCATCACCCAGCAGATGCTGCAGCTGTACCGGATAGGCATGCGACGACCGGTCCTCCAACTTGTAGCCGTAGGTGACCGAATTACCTACGCAGGCCACCTTCACCGGTGCTGAATGAAGCAGTGCCGGGAAAAGAAGGAGAATGAACAGGATATTCCTTTTAAACATATGCTACTTTTCAAGATAAGGTTTCACTATCTCTACCCACTTCATATATCCCTCACCCATAAGATGAAGGCCATCATTGCTATAGCGGGGATCCAGCTTATGGGTCCCGGGGATCACGAAATGGTTGTACAGATCAATAAAGGTAATCGATTTTAGTTCGGCCATCTCCTTCAATCGTTGATTCAGTGGCGCAATTATCTGACTCTGTCTGGTATGTCCTTCAAACATCCCGTAACAGTCATTCACGGGGAGTATACTTTGCAGAAAGATGATTGTTCGGGGAGATTCCCGCATGATTTTTTCAGCTATTCCGTCGGTTTGGGCCACAATCAAATCGGGGGAGGTTCCCCGTGCAAGATCATTGATGCCAATCATCAGGAAGATTTTAGATGGTTTACCTTTCAGTAGTGGGTCTAATCTGTCGTAGAGACCTTCACATATATCACCGCTGATACCTCTGTTTTTTACCCGTGCGTCTTCAAAAAGTTCAGTCCACTCACCACCGTTTGTGATGCTGTTGCCTACAAAAAGGATATCCTCCTCGGAGACCGCAAGTTTTTCAAATAAAGATGCCCGTTGATAATAGAAAGAGGAGTAGGTTCGTTCCTGGGCAGAAGCAGTTATAGTGAAAAAAAAGAGAATGAACAGGAGCGGATTTCTTTTCATTGGAGTGCTTTCTTGAGGATGAGCTTTTGAGTAATAGAAGAGATTTTTCCGGGATTATGCTGAACCGGATGGTAATTTATAACAACTCCCCTATTTTGAAAGAAATCCAAAGATAGCACATTATTTCAAAATGCTATCTTTGGAAACAGAGTGAAAAATAAATTCAATTAATAACCCGGTGTCTGCTCCAGAGCATCATCATTGTCGAGGAGACCCTTATCGAGTGGCCACAGCACTTTGTGTGCTTCAGAGGCTTCATTCAGAATCGGGTTGCCGTCGATGCTTGCTTCCGGTGTGAAGACAAGATGCCTGCCACCCTTGGTGAGGGTCATGCGGCGTAGGTCCCACCAGCGTTGTCCCTCCTGCACGAACTCCATGTCCTTCTCATGAAGGATGGCCAGTTCGTTGGTGGTGAAATCGCCGGCAGTGAAAGCAATCTCACTGCTCCAGTTCTCACCATAAGCGCGTTGGCGCACCTTGTTGATATATTCTTCCACCTTTGTGTTGTCTCCTTCCATATTGGCAATCTCAGCCAGGGAGAGATAGACCCATGGCAAGCGGTAGTAAATATAATCACCCACCCACTGGCGCACGCCGTTGGAGTTGATATAGCCGATATTCTTCTGCACATGTGTACCCCTTAAGACCAGCTCACCCTCTTCGTTTTTAATGTATGCGGGCAAAAAGGTGGCGTTGCGTCTGCTGTCTCTCAGATCAAAGCGCTCAAAAAATTCTTTCTTGTATTCATAGCGTTGCATCGAAGAGGTAGTTGATATTTGTAAGGGGTCATCAAAGAGAGAGCCATCTTCCAGGTAGGAATTTCTGTTGGTCTGGCCGGTACCCACATTGTATACATACTGGTTGGCATTGTTGGAAGCCTCCCCTTCTGCGTAGCGGATGGCGAAGATAATCTCGTCATTGGCCTTGTTGGTGGCATCGAACACTCTTGGGAAATCGGTCAGCATCTTTAAGCCATAGTTGTTGGCCACATTTTCAAGGTGCTGTTTGGCAACAGCCAGGTCTGCCAGACTGGCACTGTTGTCGCCGGTGGTCACCTTGGCATTCCAGAGATAAACCTCCCCAATCAGCGATTCTGTAGCAGCCTTGTTCCAGTAGACCTTTTTCCCCATACCATAGGGGTCAAAGCTGTTTTCACTGCCGAAGTAAGTGAGTGATTTCTGCAGGTCATCCTTAATCTGAGCCATCACTTCAGATGCATTTGCACGGGGCATGTAGAGCTTGGTGGGATCCAGCTCACCATCAATCACCTCTACTCCCAGCCTAAGGGGTACCCCGCCATAAATACGGTAGAGTTCGAAGTAGTAGAATGCCCTGATGCCGTGAACCATCCCAAGGAAATAGTTTTTCTTCGCTTCCTGGATATAGTCGGCATCCGTCACACGAGCAATAAAGAGGTTGCAGTTTGTGATTCTGCCATAGAGGTCTCCGAATCGTGAGACACCGGTATTGTTGGCATCGAAGTTTTGTTCAATGACTGAACCGCCGGACACGGAAGAGCCGTCACCACTCGTCCCCGAGATATAGTGGCCTCCCCTCAGTTCTCCGAAAACGATCGTATGCTGCCAGGCGGCATCTCTCATATGTTTGTGTATGCCATCGATGTAGCCTGCGGCGTGTGCCTCAGTTTTCCAGTAGGAGCCACTTCCGTAGTAGTCGACAGGTGCCAGGTCGAGTGAGTCGCTGCAGGAGGTGTGCGCTATTCCCATAAGCAACATCACCACACCTGATATGATTGTAAATTTTGAAATCTTCATAATTTTGAATTTTCTAAAGATGATTAAAACGTTAAGTTAATACCAAACAGCAGGGTGCGTGGTAGACCATAGCCCGTTCCGCTAGCCACTCCGGTGCCGATGGCTCGTTCGGGACTGGCGATGGGTGCCGCGGTGAGGTATCCCAGATTCTGACCGGTAACCGACAGGTTCATGTTCTGCATATGCAGTTTCTCCGACAGATTCTTCGGGAGTGTGTATGCCAGCGATACTTCACGGAAAGCCAGATAGTTCCCTTTGTAGGCAAAGAGTGATGAAGCGCGGTTCACGTTGCCTGTTCCCAGCTGATCAGCCCATACGTACCGCGGATATTTGGCATTCGGGTTCTCTGGTGTCCAGGAGTCAAACACATCTGTGGTGGTGTTGTAAGTACCCTGCATGTTTCCCAGGAACCAGGGTGTGGTGTTGTCGTAGGTCCAGAAATCCAGACCAAAGTCGAAGCGACCATACAGCATGAAGTTCTTGTATTTGAAATGGGTGTTGAACCCTCCTGTCCAGCGTGGAGTGGTATTACCGATTACCACCTGGTCGAAGTTGTCGATCACCCCATCACCGTTGATATCTCCCCAGCTGGCATCTCCCGGTTCAATCTGGATCGCATTGTTCTGTTGTGCAGGTGTGAGTGCGGCATAGGCTGCCGGTCCATAGAGGTATTTGCCCTGTGCGTTTCCTGTGGTCACCACCAGGTCACCCGGGATTTCATTTTCACTCTTGTACAATCCGTTGAATTTGTATCCTACCAGAAGGCCAGGTTCCTGTCCCTCCTGGTAGCCGCCTACGAACATTTTTTCATCACCGTTACCGGTATAAATTTCCTGCCCTCCCTGGCGGTTTCTCTCCAGTCCGTTGTCCGGAAGCGAGACGATCATATTCTTGTTGTAGGTGATGTTTCCCTTCATCTCCCAGCTGAAATCTTCTGTGCGGATGATTCTGCCTGACAGCTCCAGTTCGAGGCCTCTGTTCCTGAACTCACCATTGTTGTTGGTGATGGAGGAGAATCCGGTTGTGGAAGGCAGCGCAAAAGCAGCATATTTGTCCGTGGTGAGACGGCTGTAATAGGTCATGTTGGCATTCAGCCTGTTCTCAAAGAAGCTGACATCCATACCCACTTCAAAGGTACGTGTTTTTTCCCACCGCAGTCCCGGGTTGGGCAATCCTCCAATAAGGAAGCCGGTGCGTCCGTTGTAAGTCTGCGGGTTGTAAGATCCCTGAAGCGTGTAGGCGCCAATACCACTTGCATTCCCGTTGATACCAAAGCTGGTTCTCAGCTTACCGAATGAAAGGGCCGGCATATTCTCTTTCACGAAATCTTCGTAACCGAAAATCCATCCGGCAGAGAGACCCGGGAAGAAGCCCCAACGGTTGTCTCCCAGGAGTGATGAGTAGCCGTCGTGCCGGAATACACCGGACAGAAGGTATTTACCCATGTAATCATAGTTGGCACGACCGAAATATGAGAGAATGCGGTATTGTGAGTGCCAGGAGTCGATGCCGCGTTTCCCTTCACCGGAGTCTGTCAGACCCAGGTCATGAAAATCATCAGTCGGGGCGCCCGAACCGGAGGCGCTGAAACCCTTGCTTCCCCTGTCAAAATATTCCATACCCACCAGTGCATCCAGATTGTGGCTCCCTGCGAATGTTTCGTTGTAATTCAGTGTGCTGTTGTACGTTTGTGAAAAGTCTCGGTCGAAACTTGCTGAACTGCTACGGCTTCTGTTCCAGTTTCCCGGTGAAGATTCGTAGTCACGGTTAAAGGATTCATAAAGTCCTTCACTGTAATACCATTGTGCCGAACCCCTCAAAGCGAGGTTTTTCAGCAGCTGGGCATCGAACGACTGGATCATGGTGAATTTGTCGGTCTGATTCTCTCGGAGAAAGCGATCAGCCTGATAGGATTGATTTCCGTCACCCGAATTGGGTCCCAGCAACATATTTCCCTCTTCATCCTCATAACGGACGGTAGGGGGCAGGGATTGTATACGACCGAAGTAGTTCGCTTCGCTGGTCTGCGTAGGAGGCATCGACTCCCAGTTGGCACGGTTGTAGTTGAAGTTGGAAGTGGTTTTCAACCAGTCAGTCACATTATAGCTGCCATTGAGGATAAAGCTATATCGTTTGTAGTATGAGGTGATGGGCAACCCTTCAGAGTGGTTGTAACCCAACCCGGCATAATAACTTCCCTTTTCGTTTCCTCCCGACATATTCAGGTTGTAATCCTGCGTCATCGAAGGATTTACAAAGCTATATTTGGCAATGTCTGTTTCACGGTAAATCAGCATATCAGTGGGATTGACCGGATCCGCCATTGTCTTCCATCCTTTCTCTAAAAGGAATTTGTTGTCATCTGACAATTTCATCAGATTCCAGACCATTTTGTCTCCATAAACATTTCCAGTTCCCATAGGAGCAGCTCCGTTGATGTTGTTTTTCGGAGCCCAGGGTGTATTCACATAGGCATTTCTCATATAGGTGATATAATCCTCAATTCCCAGGAAGGTATAGGGATTGTTCACGTAATTGAGCCCCAGTTTAGCTTTTACGTTGATTGCCCGCTGTCCTGCCTTTCCGCTCTTGGTGGTGACCAGGATTACACCGTTGCTGGCCCGTGCACCGTAAAGGGCCGTTGCGCCGGCATCTTTCAGTACCTCCATCGACTCGATATCTTCCGGGTTGATGTCATTCAGCCCGTCACGCAGTTGCCCATCCACCAACACCAGCGGTGAGCCAGTGCCGTCGAGGTTGGTACCTCCACGCAGTACAATCTGCGGTGCAGCACCCGGATTACCCGATGTCTGGATTACCCGCAGACCTGAAACAGCACCCGAGAGAGCCTGTGCCGGATTGGAGAATACACCCACCGTGAGCGTCTCTTCTGAAACCTTGGCGATAGAGTTGGTCACCTTGCTTCTTAGCTGTGTGCCGCCGTAACCGGTTACAACCACCTCATCCAGCAACTCACTGTCTTCTGAGAGTACCACATTGATGGTTTCACGTCCGTTCAGGGGTATTGTTTGCGGTGCGTAACCTACATAAGATATAACAAGTATCGCATCGGCCGGAACATCAGCAAGGATATAGTTCCCGTCGATATCTGACACCGTTCCTTTCGTAGCGTCCCCTTGCAGGACGATCGTTGCTCCGATCACAGGTTCCCTGAACGCTGCATCGGTAATGGTTCCCGTCACTGTGATGTTCTGGGCAACCAGCGATAAGGACATAAGTCACAGGAAAATGAGCGTTATGCCTTTGAGCTTCTGTTGAACATTCTTTGTCATCATTCTTTTTCCAGTTTTGAAGGTTTTAATATATGTACTGCCTATTATAAAAAATTTAACTAAATGAGGCGGGCTCAGGATTGCCTTACCCAATACGTGTGAATTGCAGTTGTTTAAATAGAATTTCTCAGGAATTTACTTTTTCAATTGTTTGCCAGATCTGATATAGTGCCCGTGGCACATGGAAGCATCCTTTCCATTTACCCCCTTTGAGATCGAGTAATACCTCACCGCGTCGGTTAAGGTACCCCCACCATTCGGGATGTGAAGGATCACGAAAGTGATCCCAGGTGTAGTCGTGAATTTTTTCAAACCATGCCAGACATTCCTGTGATCCTGTAAGCTGATATCCTTTCATTAACGAGATCAGTGCTTCGAGGTGTACCCACCAAAGCTTCTGGTCCCATTCCAGTTGTTGGGGCGGAGACCCTTTCCTGTCCATAAAGTAAAAGATGCCTCCATACTCCTTGTCCCATCCGTATTCAACCGTTTTCAGCGTTGTCTCCACCGCTTTTTCAATCAGTTCGGGGCGTTTGAGTTTTTCACCCATGTCCATGATAAACCACATTGCCTCGATACCGTGGCCGGGATTGATTGTCCTGCCCTCGAAGGTGTCGGAAAGTGATCCGTCCAAGTTGACATTTTCCACGATGATACCTCCCAGCTCAGGACGAAGAAAGACCTCCATCACCTCGTGGATGCACTTCTCCATCTTATCTTCCAACTGTTCTTTTTCGAGAAGATGTTCAATCTCCATTGATAAATTGCAGAGGATCATCGGCAGAGAAAAGCTCCTGAGAGAGCGTGTGCCGGCATGTTCCTTGTTCCATTTTCCCTTTGGATTCTCCTTCTTTGACAAAATTATTTCATATGTCCGTTTGGCAATTTCGGCATATTCCTGATTGCCTGTTGCCAGGCTCAGTTGTCCGAAAGCCATCGTGGCAAATGTAAAGGAGAAGATATTGTATGGCTCTATCAGGGGATTCCCCTCACGTGTGAGCGAAAAATACCAGTTGAAGTTACCGTCGTGACCGTGTTTTTTCAGGAATTCGGCACCCTGTACAGCCGTGTCGAGCCACTCCTGGCGTTTCTCAAACCTGTTATATAACATGGAGAACATCCATACCTGGCGCGCCTGCAGCCAGATGAATTTGTCTGTATCATATATATCGCCTTTCCGGTCGAGGCATGTGAAATATCCGCCAAATTCGCTGTCCTGAGAGTGATTTAGCCAAAAAGGAATAATATTTTCGAGTAATTCGGTCCTGTATTGAGTTCCCAATAAATTAAAATCCTTCATCCCGTTATCTGTATTGTTAATCTGCCAAAGAGTTAATACTTGTTTTTTTTAAAAAAAATGTTACTGCAAATTAAATCAAAATATTTTATTAACCACTCTTTAAAAATAAAATAATTTATTAATTAACTTAATATTAATATTAATTAACGGAAATAGAGGTAAATTAGGATTATATGTGGCTGGTATTTGACATAAAAGTGTATGAAAATGTGTGGATTTACATATTAAAACAGAAAACGATCCGCCTCATCCAGGGAATTCAGTTTTCCCACATCCATCATTTTCAGCTCTTCTGGGATAAAGCAGGTGATTTTCTCTTTGTCACAAAGAGAGAGATAGAAGTCAATGATCGGAAAGCGATCGGGAAAATACTGCATGTAGTTAAAGATAGATGGTTGAAGGATATGTATTCCCGAAAAAGCAAGTTTTAGATAATGCGCTTGTTGTATCGAGGATTTAGGTGATTTTGTCTCACCTGTTTTTTCATTGACCCACCCTTTCAGGTGGTACTCCCTGTTGAAAAGCAAATAGCGTGAAGTCTCCCGGTCACTGCACACCAGGGTGGCCAGGGCATTATTTCTGATGTGAGTGGAATAGAGTTCGGTGAGATCTATATTGGAGAGGATATCCACATTGTGCACAAGAAAAGGTTTGCCGTCATCGAAAAACCGGGAGGCTTTCCTGATCCCTCCACCAGTATCTAGCAGTTTTTCCCGTTCATCTGAGAATTCGATGCGGATATTGAAGTGGTTCTCAGATGCGATAAAGTCGATGATCTGTTCTGCGAAATGATGGATGTTGATGATGATCTCGTCGAAGCCGTTTTTGCTGAGTTTCTCAATCACGTGTTGTAGCAAGGGCTTGCCACCCACAGGCACCAATGCCTTGGGCATTGTGTCGGTCAGTGGTTTTAGCCGTGTGCCCATTCCGGCGGCGAAGATCATTGCTTTCATTGTCGGTTTTTATTTTCTCTTTCTGAACTCCTGCTCCAGGTTCTGTTCCCGATGTATCAGGGTTACTCTTATCCCGAATTTCGCGGAGATATGTTCCGCTACCTGCTGTGCCGCGTAGACCGAGCGGTGTTGTCCGCCGGTGCAGCCGAATGAGATCATCAGGTTGGTGAAGTTACGTTCCATATATCGTTTCACATGCTGGTCGATAAGCGGATTGATGTTGTTCAGAAAGGTGACGATCTCGCCATCCTCCTCGAGGAACTTGATCACCGGTTCATCCAGTCCGGTCACATTGTTGTACCGTTCGTACTTACCCGGATTGTTGATGGCACGGCAATCGAATACGTAGCCGCCGCCATTTCCTGACTGGTCGTTCGGTATTCCTTTCTTATAGGCGAAGCTGTAGACACGTACCTCCAGCTCCCGCTTTTGTGTGTCTGCGAACTGTTTCAGATCGGTCATCTCATTGAGTACCCTACAAAGATAGGGATAATCGCCGAACCCCTCCTTCAGCAGCTCGCGGAGGTTGTTCAGTGCGAAAGGAACACTCTGTATGAAGTGTGGTTTTTTCTCAAAATAGCCTCTGAAACCGTAGGCGCCAAGCACCTGCAGGGTTCTGAAGAGAACGAACTGACGCAGATGCCTGTGAAAAGCGGACTCATCGACCGGCTGGTATTTTTTCAGTGAACCGATATAGGTGGTGATCAGTTCATCCCGCAACTCGGCCGGGAAATTGGCTTTGGCCTGCCACAGGAATGAAGCTACATCGTAATAGAGAGGTCCTTTTCTCCCACCCTGGAAATCGATGAAAAAGGGATTTCCATCCACCAGCATCACGTTGCGTGACTGAAAGTCGCGGTACATAAAGGTCTCCGTAGCATCTTCCAGCAGTGTGGCAGCCATTTTCTCGAAATCGTTCTCCAGCAGATCCTCCTGAAATTCCATTCCCGTTGTCTTCAGGAAGCTGTACTTGAAATAATTCAGATCCCACATCACCGAACGGTGGTTGAATTCAGGCAGCGGGTAACAGACGCAAAAATCGAGATCCCGGGCACCCAGAAATTGAAAATCGGCCAGGAGTGAGATGGTTTTGTGGAGCAAATCTTTTTCCTCGTGACTGAAAACGCCCGTTGTACGTCCCCCCTTGATAAGATCGAAAAGCACCTTGTCTCCCAGGTCCTCCTGCAGGTAAAAGATCTCATCGGCGGAGACGGCAACCACCTTTGGTACATTCAGTCCCTGTGCCAGGAAATGGTTCGCCAGTGAGATGAAAGCCCTGTTTTCCTCACGTGACTCTCCATATACACCGATAAGTTTTCTATTCCCTTTTGAGAGTCTGAAGTACCTGCGGTTGGAGCCCGATGAGGGCAGTGCTTCCAGCGTTGGATTTGTTTCGCCGGTGTGAGTGCTGAAAAGAGAGATGAGTTGTTGCATGTTTATATGTTCAGTGTTCAGTGTTTAGGTGTTCAATGTTCAGTATCCTGTTTGCCGGGGATGTTTTCCAGCTCATTGAGCCAGATGGCGGCAACAGCATCACTCGGCATGCGCCAGTCGCCGCGCGGAGAGAGGTTGATGGATCCCACCTTGGGTCCGTCGGGCATGCAGGAGCGTTTGAACTGCTGTGCGAAGAAGCGTTTGTAGAAGACCTTCAGCCATTTCAGTATTTCTGTGGCAGGATAGATAGATGCGAACGCCTGTTCCGCCATGAAGAGGATGCGTTTAGGTGTGTCGCCGTAACGAAGCATGCGGTAGAGGAAGAAGTCGTGCAACTCATAGGGGCCGACGAGATGCTCCGTCCTCTGTGCTATCTTTCCATCCTTTCCGGCCGGGAGCAGCTCGGGACTGAATGGGGTGTCGAGCACATCAAGCAGAATCCTGCGGGGGGCGTCTTCCATCTGTGTCTCTGCAATCCATCGCACCAGTGAGGCAACGAGCGTTTTGGGCACACTGGCGTTGACACCGTACATCGACATCTGGTCGCCGTTATAGGTCGCCCATCCCAGTGCCAGTTCCGATAGATTGCCGGTTCCCACCACCAGCCCGTCGGTCTTGTTGGCATAATCCATCAGTATCTGCGTCCGCTCACGTGCCTGGCTATTCTCATAGGTGATGCTATGGTTGTCAATATCATGTCCTATATCTGTGAAATGCTGTTTCACGGCATCCACGATAGAGATCTCCTTTACGGTGACACCGGAAGCTTTCATCAGTTCGATGGCGTTGCTGTAGGTCCTGTCGGTGGTGCCGAATCCGGGCATGGTGATGCCGATGATATTCTCTCGCGGCAACCCGAGGAGATCGAACGTCCTGATTGTGACAAGGAGTGCAAGGGTAGAATCCAGTCCGCCTGAAACGCCGATGGTAACTGTTTTTATTCCGGTGTGCTGCAGACGTTTCGCCAGTCCGTGTGTCTGGATGTTAAACACCTCAGAGAGGTTCTCCTCGGCGATATCTTTTGAAGGGATAAATGGATGCGCGTTGAACGATCGACGCATTGTTAAGGGTGAAACCGGATCTATGCCGCACCCGACCTCCGTGGAGGAGCCCGTTGTGGTATAGTTGGTGTTTGTCAACCGATCATGACGGAGCGCATTGATATCTATATCGGCTATGATCAGCTCACTTACCGGTGAATAACGTCTCGATTCAGACAGCATGGCGCCGTTCTCAGCGATAAAACAGGCCCCGGAGAAGACCAGGTCGGTGGTTGATTCCCCACACCCCGCCGAGGCGTAGACATAGGCTGCGTTACATCGTCCTGATTGCTGTTGCACGAGCGACTTGCGGTAACGGTTCTTGCCCACCAGCTCGTTGCTGGCTGAGAGGTTGAAGAGCAGGTCGGCTCCCTGGATAGCCAGCCCGGAGGAAGGAGGTGAGGGCATCCAGAGATCCTCACATATCTCAATACCGAAATTTGCGAAAGGTGTACGGAAGATCATCCCTTCTTTGTTGATGGATACCTCTTCGCCATTGATCTCCACGGAGTAACCAATCAGATCGGCAGCCGGGGCAAACCATCGTTTTTCGTAAAACTCCCTGTCGTTGGGGATATTCGTCTTTGGAACAATACCCAGGATCCCCTCCGATGAGATGACTGCCGCCACATTGAAGAGAGAGCTGTTGATACGCAGTGGCAGGCCGACGATGGCGATAAGAGAGCGTTTCTCTTTCATAAATGCAGCCAGCTCTGCAAGTGAACCTACTACTTTTCGCTGCAGCGCTTCCTGGAAGAAGAGATCACCGCAGCTGTAGGCGGAGATAGAGAGCTCAGGGAAACAGAGTAGCTGTACCTCTTCCTGCACGGCACGTTCTATCACTGATTTTATCTCTGCCGTATTGTAATCACAGTCGGCAACTCTCAGCCTGGGTGACGCGGCGGCCACGCGCAGGAAACCGTAATCGTTTATTTGCATATGCAT
>LSQX01358741.1_pt1 | contig 18366 bp, 12 predicted proteins | sample 654561 | NCBI WGS metagenome assembly LSQX01 (sample SAMN04489861, study PRJNA283612) | anaerobic digester metagenome | isolation source: 4 biogas reactors fed with cattle manure at either 37C or 55C with and... | place: Denmark: Kongens Lyngby | collected 2014
GGCGGATCGCGTGGCTCGCGCGCGCAAACCTTCTGCGAGGACACCTTCGAGTGGCGCGTGCAGGCGAATCCCTTCGCCACGGGGCTCTTCATCCTGCTGCCGGACCCGCCGGAGATCGAGATCGTCTCGGGACCGGCCACCCGTCTCGTCTGCATTCTGCCGTCACGCGCGGACGCCGGCGAACGATTCGAGGCAATCGTGAAGGCTGAGGATGAGTGGGGCAATCCCGCGCGCGGCTACAGCGGCACCGTCCGCTTCGCCGGGGATGACTTCGAGGGCCTGCCCGACGCGTATACCTTCACGCTCGAGGACGCCGGCATTCACCGCTTCGGCTGCACTGTCGCCGATGCGGGCGAGCACCGGCTGCGGGTGCGCGATGAGGCGCTCGGCGCGCAGGCGCGGAGCAACCCGTTGGTGGCGCCGGAGGAGATGCTGGTAACGCGGGTCTGGTGGGCCGAGCCGCATGGGCAGTCGGAGGAGACGGTCGGCACCAACACCGCGGAAGACTACGTCCGCTTCGCCCGCGACTACGCCTGCGTGGACGTGGTGGGCCACCAGGGCAACGACTTCCAGGTGACCGAGGAGAACTGGGCGGAGTTTCAGCGCCTCGCGCGCGAGTACACGGAGCCGGGGCGGTTCGTGATGCTGCCCGGCTACGAGTGGTCGGGCAACACCGGAGGCGGCGGCGATCACAACGTATACTACCGCACGCCCGACCAGCCGATTTTCCGCTCCTGCCATGCGCTGATTCCGGACAAGTCCACGGTGGACAGCGACCGCTACCCGGTCGAGGCGCTCTACGAAGAGTTGCGCGGACGTGGGGGCATCGCGATCCCGCACGTGGGTGGCCGGCGGGCGGATCTCTCGCGTCACGACCCGGAGGTCGTACCGGCGGTGGAGATCTACTCTGCGTGGGGGCAGTTCGAGTGGCAGCTCACCGGGAGCCTCGCGCTCGGCCATCGCGTGGGCGTGGTGGCAGGCAGCGACGGGCACAAGGGCCGCCCGGGGGCGAGCTATCCCGGCGCGTCGCAGTTCGGCGCCTACGGCGGCCTGACGGGCATCATCGCCGATGAACTGACGCTGGATGCGATCTTCGACGCGATCCTCGCCCGCCGCTGCTACGCCACCACCGGCCAGCGCATCGTGCTGCGCGTGCAGGCCAACGGCGCGCCGATGGGCAGCGAGATCAGCGTGGCCGGGCCGGTTACGCTCGGCGTGTTCTGCGCCGGAACCGAGGGTATCCGGAAGGTCGAGGTACTGCGGCACGAGCTCGGCGGCGGATCGGAACCGGAGGTCGTGCATGTGCATGACCCGCTGGCCAATGCGTCGCTGTCGGAGGATCGGCTACGCATCACCTGGAGTGGCGCGCGCATCCTCGGCCGCGATCGCGCGACAACGTGGGATGGGCGCGTTGAAGTGACTGGCGCGATGATCGTGGAGGCCGCCCCCTACGCCTTCGACGGCCCGCAGGAGGGCCTGACGGAGATCGCGCCCGAGTTCGTCGAGTGGGAGTCGATCACCACGGGTGATGAGGACGGTCTCGACCTGCGCCTCAGCCACCTCGAGGGTGCGCACCTGCGCTTTGCAAGCGGCCCCGCGTGCTTCGACTGCGACCCGGCGGAGCTTGGGCGCGAGCCGATGGTGATAGAGGCGGGCGGCATCGAGCAGCGGGTGAGCATCCAGTGCTTGCCCGAGGGCGAGCCGCCACTGTCGGTCTGCTTCACCTGGGCGGAGGAGCCTCCGGCCGGCGAGTGCGCCTACTGGGTGCGCGTGACGCAGGACGACGGCGCCCACGCGTGGTCAAGCCCTGTCTTCGTGAGCCGGCAGTAACGGGCGAGGAGCAACCTGACGTACGAAACGGCAACGACCGGGCTGGTCGTTGCCGTTCGTGTACATCATCAAAATCAACCGGCGACCGCCGCTACCCGTGCGCCTGTTCCATCGCGCTGGTGGCGGCCATCCCCTCGTGGACGACATTGCAGACCGCGCGCGCCATGGCCGCCGGGTCCATCTCGCCCGGGTAAAGCACGTTGCGCCCCACGAGGCAGCCTCGCACATTTGGCCCGGCCTTCATACCGGCCGCGAACTCCTCCAGCACCGCATGCCGATCCTCTCGCGCCGCACCGCCAAGCATCAGAATCGGCAGGCTTGTTGCGCCCGCCACCGTCTCGTAGCCATCGCAGTAGGGCAGCTTGAGCCACGTGTGCAGCGAACTGACGCCGAGGGCGGCGGCGACGGAGACCGCCTGCATGAGGCCGCGCGGCGTGCGGTCAACGCGGTAGCCGCTGCCGGTTCGCTCTACGATGAACGCCTCGAGGAAAGCCGTCACGCCATGTTCGCCGCAGTCGTCAACCGCCTCCGCGCAGGCATGCAGCGTCTCGAGCGAGGCCGAGTCCTCCATGTCGAGGCGGAACATCATCTTTCCGCCGTCCAGGTTCATTGCAGTGAGCCCCGCGGCATCGTAGGCGGTGAAGCGGTCGTCCATCTCAAAGTCCGCGCCGGAAAGGCCGCCGCGATTCATGCAGCCGACCAGCACGCGATTGTCGAGGATGCTCGCGGCGCCGTCGTCCATCATCAGCGCATCGAGGGCGATCAACTCCTCCAGGATGTCGGGCGTGCCCATCACGCCGTCGATAGCATCCACCTGCAGTACCCGAACGATGCGGGCGAGATAGTCGCGCCGGTCGCCCATGCCGCCATCGTCGCCGCTCACGTCAACGACCATGCGCGCGGGATGATCCGCGGCGAGGATCACGAGCTTTCCCTTCGTGGTCAGCTCCCTGCGGCGCCTGCGGGCATGCGCCCGTGAGATGATGGTGTTCGGGTGTGAAACACGAAGCTCGCAGAGCGCAGACCATCGTTCGTCGCTGATGACCTGCGCTGCATCAAACTCTGACATGGATCGTTCCTCCTCAGTATTGGCGGCGGTCGCTTGAGCGGCCGCTGGAAATCTCTTCAGAAACGCACGAGCGAAATGTCGTCGAACCAGTAGGTGCCCGGCCGGTGGATGAAAACCGTAATGCTGAAGCGCTCGGTGCCGGGGAGTGTGCGGAAGATGTGAATGTGGTCCGCCCACTGCCCGTCAGCCGCCTCCGCCGACGAGCGCTCCCACGAGTAGTCCTTCGATTCGGAGACGGCCTCGCCAGCGGCATTGCGGAATATCACGCGCGTCACCGGCACTTCCGCCGGCCGCCCGGCCTCCGCCTCGCCGAGCGGATCTGCGTAGTAGCGCATAGCGAGGCGGTAGCTTCCCGGCTGCACGGACGCCGGGTAGTAGGTGAAGTTGGCGAGCGATTCGGGGCCGACCGTAACCTTGATCGACTTCTGCCCCTCGTACACCCGGTCATCGGCGATTGTGATGCTGTACTCGCCGTTGCCGCTGCCGCGGATGACGTCCTCGCCCTTTACCCCCACCTCGAAGCGCTCGGCATCCCACCGCTGGAGGACGTTCTCTCCAGTGGGCGGGTTGCCGAACTCCAGCGTGCCGAACATTTCAGGCTGGTGATAGCCGCCGAGGGTGGGGGAGAGCGCCTGGTACTCGCCCCTCGGCGCGGTTGAGCGACGGGTGCGGTGAACGTTGAAGCGCCACGAAGTGCCCTCGGCGGGGGGCTCTACGTCAAGCGCCTCCCATGGGACGGCCATCTCGACGGTCCAGCCGGTCTCGCCGACGTTGACCGCGCTGCTCCACTGCGGCGACCACTCGGCGTCGGTGGTGTCGGGATCGGCATGAATGCCGTCCCAGGTGGAGCCGCCGGCGTTCACGGCGAAGTGCGCGTAGTTCGTGCCCTCCCCGATGGGGTCGAGGATAAGCTCCACGTTGTCGGTGCTGAACAGCTCGTTGTTGTCATGGCCGACGTTCTCTACGCGGAGCCCGTTCATGTTCGGCTCGGCCGCCTCGACGAGCACGTAAAGCGCGCTGTCATCGAAGGTGGCGGCAACGGACGTCTGCGCCGACGCCTCCTGCGCCCCCATGTTCTCCAGCATCGTGCCGCGCGGCAGGTCCTGCCAGGCGGCATCGGTCGCTGCGCCATCAATCGTCGGCGCCTCGGCAGCGCGCGGCGCTGCAAGGCTGGCGCGCGCGGCATCTCCGGCGAGCGCGAAGTAAGCGGCATCCTGCCGTAGCGGCGAGCGCTTCGTCTCATCGGTGGAGCGCACCCAGTCGCGGAATGATGGTGACCACGTTTCTCCGATGCGGTTGATGGCGGTCTCCCGGCGCTCGATGGCCTCGCGCACTGCCGTCGCGACCGCCGGGTCAGGGTCGCGGCTGGCCTCGAACTGCGCTACGGCCTCGAGTCCGAGGATCGACGCCTCCGCGAACTCGAACTGATCCACGACGCGCTGCACACGGGCGCGGTCGTCGTCGCTGTCGGCGGCCGCAAGCGCAGCATCAAGCAGCGCGCGGGCATCGTCGAGGACCGACTGCCAGGCGTAGAGCAGCATGCCGTAGGCGGTCGAAGCGCCCGCTTTCTCAATGAAGTAAGCGGCCTCCGGTGAGGGATCGCCAAGCTCCATCGCGCGCCCCTTCACCCACTGCTCTTCGATCAACTCATCGTACTGCCGCACCTGCTCCGCCGCGGCGCCGTAGAGGTCGCTGTAGTAGCGCTCCACGATCGCGCGGGCATCCGCCTCCGGGTCCCAGAGCAGTTTGGCCATGAGATACGCGCCCGGCCCGAGGCTCTCCCACGTAGGGCCGATGTAGAGGTAGCCGCCCTGGTAGCCGAGGTCGTCTATGTGGCGCATGTAGTCCATCGTATGCTGCACGATCGGCGCGGGCAGCCCCATCGAGGCGGTGGATGAGTAGAAGATGTCATACATGAACATGTAGTCGTGGACGGCGGCCCAACCGTCTATCATCTGCCGGTCCTCCGCCCAGAAATTCTCGCTGCCACCGCGCCAGGCGGAGTTGATCGCCAGCACCAGCGCGAGGTTCGGGTGCGGCTTCACGCGCTCGGGCGGCATTGCGTAGTAGCTGTAGACGTAGGCGCCGAGGTAGCGGTCGGGGAACTCGGCCGAAGTCTGTTCGGCGATTTGATTGTAGAAGGTCATCATGCGGTCGGCCATCAGCGGGTTGCCCTCGCGGCCTGAGCCCTCGGGCCACTCACCCGGATCGAGCGCCGTGCACTCAGCGCACTGGCAGAAGCCGCCGCCATCGTTGGGCGAGACCGAGCACATGGTGCGGTCGCTGGTGCGGAAGTAGTCGAGACACTTTTCAGCGAAGATGTTGACGACCTCGGGGTTGGTGGTGCAGACCTGGCCGCCGTGATGGCTCAGGTAGTAGCGCGTCATGCGCCTGCCGTCAACCAGCGCGTAATACTCCGGATGCTCGGGCGCGTACTCCTCGATCGGCAAATGCCGGAAGAAGGCGTGTGAGTGGTAGGTCGAGATGCTCTTGCCGAGGCGGTTGCGTCGCCCCCACATGCCGGAGGCAACCTGCCCGCTTTCGTCCTGCGGCCCGTATGGCAGCGCGCGGTAGATGAAGCGTGGCTCCTCGGAGTAGTTCAGCGCCGGGACCACGAGCCGGTCGGTCTTCGGCACGATCGTTCCGAGTTCATCGTGCCAGTACCAGCGCACGCCGACCTGCTCTTCGAGGAAGTCGTAGACGGCGTTCATCGTGCCGGTGAGGGTCGGGGTGGCGGTGCCGGGAATCTCCGCCGGGCTGCCGCCGCGATCAACGCCCACCAGAGCGATGTTCTCGCCGACTGTGCGCACGATGAAGCCCTCATCCGCCACGCCGTTGAGATCAATGGCGAACTCAGCCGGAGCCGCATCTGCCCCGAGGTAGATCTGCTTGAGCCCCGGATCGGCCTGCGCAACAACGGGCAGAGTAACGCCGGTAGCCTCGGCAAGATAGTGCTGTAGTTCATCGGCAGCCAGCCGCGTAACGCGCGTGGGTTGCTCGCCGGTGACGATCTGGTAGTCGCTGCGCCCGTTCTCTACGATGGTCAAGTCCTGCGCAAAAGCCGCCGTCAGCAGCAGACTTGCGCTCAGAATAGTCAGCAGTCTCATCAAAGGCCTCCGTCCGTTGGATTACCTGCACGAGGCATTTCGCCACCCGAGCGGGCGCGACCTGTCGCATGGTCTCCAGTCTCCGCTCCGGGAGGCCGATGTACCGGACAGGCGGTTGCAGATTATCGGACGGAGGCGGAACGATGGTTGCCAATGAGCGGCGGGCGCGCGTATCGCTTGGAAGCTCATGGCCCTGCGCGAGCGGCGACGGGCTGTGGGTGGTCATTGATGTCACGGCGGCGGGTGACGGGAGGATGTACATCGCCGAACTCGCCGGCGGTGATGGATCGGAGGCGCGCATGGCCGTGGGCGAGGCGCAGGTGGCGCAGATTGCGGCGCTGACGGACGCCTCCGGTGAGAGCGCTCTTGCCGATGCGGAGGTAACGTCACAGAGGCTGCACGAACTGCGGGATCGCTGCCTGCGGCAGGGCAACAGTTTCACGCTTTCGGGTGAGGTCCGGCGGGTGCTAACGACGTATCTCGGGCCCGAAAGCTGTCCGGCCGATCTGGTGGTGATTGGCAGTGAACCGGCCCGGCGGGTGAGGGCGGCGTGATCTGTCGGCGCATGGTCGAGGGCCGGCGGTGTATGATATAATGCGCACGCTGTGCCAGCACCCCCGGGAGTTGAGAAGATGACCAACGCGGCATGGACACGCGTAGATGACGCAGACGTTTCGCACTACGACGACAGGCGCTCGGCAGATCTCGTCGGCACGGATGCCATCCCCACTACCTCCGGCTTCAACGTGGGCGTGGCGTGGTATACCGCCGAGGAGTTCGGAACGCCGCAGGTGCACGAGGATCAGGAGGCTGTGTTCGTCATCTCCGGCGTGGGCGAGTTGCGGGTGGGTGATGACGTCGTGTCGCTGCGCCCGGGAACCGCTGTGTACGTGCCTCCCGGCACCGCGCATGGCGGCCGCCGCACGAGCGATGAGCCGGTGATGGTGGTGTACTCCCACGGCGCAGTCTAACGACTACCCCGATCCCGGAGCGGACGCTGAGCCCACGCCGGAAGCGCAGGAGGGGGCGCATCTGAGCGGCCATGACGACCGGCGCTTCGAATCGCGCCGGCCCTCCAGGGAGATGCGGACCAGTGCCGCGATCGGCCTGATCGGCGGCAGTTCTTACATCGCGCTGGTGGCCAGCGTGGTGCGCTCGATCATCATCATGCGGCTCATCGGGCCGCACGGGCGCGGCGTCCAGCGCCTCGCCGGGCTCATCAAGGGCTACCTCACCAACGTCTCGATGCCGTGGCGGCATGGTGTGGCGAAGGAACTGCCACTGGCCATCGGTGCGGCTGATTCACAGCGCGCGGCCGAAGTCGAGGATGCTGGCTTCTTCGCCACTTCGCTCTTCACCGCCATCGCCGCGGCCGGGATGATCTTCTACGCGGTCTTTGTATCCGCGGGAGACTGGGAGACGCGCGTGGCGATCGCGACCGGCGGCGCCCTGCTGCTGGCGGAGGATGTCGGCTCGCTCTACTGGTCCACGCTGCGCTCGTGGGGGCGCTTCCGCCTGCTCGCGCTGGGTGAGATCGTCCGCACCATCAGCCAGTTCGCGCTGATGGTCGTCGGCGCATGGGCGCTGGGCGTGACGGGCGTCATGCTGGGATGGCTCTCCGCGGCCTTGCTGCTGCTGCTCTACCTGGAGTTCGCCTCGCGCATTGCGATCCGCACCCGCATCCGCTGGGAGCACGTCTGGCGGCTGGCGAGGATCGGCATCCCCGTGACGATGATCTCCTTCTCCGATGTGCTGCTGCGCTCGATTGACGGCACGATCCTCGTGCGCTTCTACGGCGAGGAGCAGCTCGGGCTGTACAGCCTCGCGATGCAGATGGCTGGCTACCTCTACGCGCTGCCTCGCGCGGCGGGCTTTGTGCTGTGGCCGAAGGTGCTGCAGAGCTACGGCGCGGCGGACGATCTCGATCAGAAGCGCAGGCGCGTGCTGCTGCCGACGATCGGGCTATCGGCAGTCATGCCGGTGATCGGGGGCGCGGCGTGGGTGCTGCTGCCGATGATGGTCGCGGTAGTGGTGCCGGACTTCCTTCCCGCGGTGCCTGCGGCACAGGTGCTCAGCCTCGGCGCGATCTTCCTCGCCCTGCCGATGTCCGTCAATGCCGCACTGGTCGCAAGCAACCGCGAACCGCTCGTCATCACGGCCAATCTGGTCGGCGCTTTGATTGCGGGCGGCGGTACATGGTATGTTGTTGCTCATGCCGGCTCGCTGCTCAACGTAGCCGCATTCGCGGTCGCGGGGTTCGCTGTCTCGGCGCTCATCAGCCTCTGGCTGCAGCTTGGGGAGTTCGCTCCCTCCGCGGGGTCGCGCTTCGGCGAGGTGCTGCTGGCACTTGCTCCCACCGTGTGGGTCATCGCGTCGCTCTGGGCAACCGCCCGGTTGATGACAATGACCACGCTTGACCCGCAGTCGATCGGCGGCGCGATCATCGCGCTCTTGCTCTTCACGTTCATCAGCCTGCCGTGCCTGGCGTACGCGGAGCGGCGCATCGGCATCGTCTCGGAGATCCGCGCGCTGCTGGCGAGCCGCTTCAGGCACTGAAGTCGCAAGAGGAGGATCATCATGGATCAGAAGACGCTCGACCTGCTGCGCGATCTGACGGAAGCTGCAGGCGTGTCCGGCTTCGAGAGCCGCATCACCGGCATCATGCGAGGGCAGGTGGAGGGGATCGCCGACTGCTGCACGGACAACCTCGGAAGCCTGGTCGCGCGCCTCAACGGCGGTCCCGACAGACCGCGTGTGATGCTGGCAGGCCACGTCGACGAGATCGGCTTCATGGTCAAACTGATCACTGAGGACGGCTTCGTGCAGTTCGCGCCGCTGGGTGGATGGTGGGATCAGGTGCTGCTGGCTCAGCGCGTGGCGATTCATACCTCGAAGGGCCCGGTACCCGGGCTGATCGCCTCCAAGCCCCCGCACCTGCTCCCGGACGATGAGCGCAACAAGGTCGTCGAGCGCAAGAAGATGTTCATCGACGTAGGTGCCCGGGATCGCGAGCAGGCGACGAAGGAGTTCGGCATCCGCCCCGGCGATCCGATCATCCCCTGGGCGGCCTTCGAGGTGATGGCCGACAGCGACCGCATCCTCGCCAAGGCGTGGGACGACCGCATTGGCGTCGCGGTGGCGATACAGACCCTGCAGGCGCTACACGGCACCGACCTGCCGAACGCTGTCTATGCGGTCGGCACTGTGCAGGAGGAGGTCGGCCTGCGCGGCGCTGAGACCGCGACCGATGTGGTGCAGCCGGATGTGGCGATCGTGCTGGAGACCGGCATCGCGGGCGATGTGCCGGGCATCAGCGAGACTGAGTCAAACGTGAAGCTTGGCGGTGGCGTTGCGATCTACGTGATGGAGGGCTCCGCGATCCCGAACCTGCGTCTGCGAGACCTCGCGATTGACCTGTGCGAGGGGCGCGGGCTTGACTACCAACTGACGCTGCTTGAGCGCGGCGGCACCGATGCGGGCCGCATTCACATCCACGACACCGGCGTACCGAGCCTGGCGATCGGCGTTCCCGCGCGGCACATACACACGCACGCGGGGATCATCAGCGCGACGGACTACGAGACGACGCTGGCGCTGACAATCGCCCTATGCGAGGCGCTTGATGAGGAGACGGTCGCGTCGATGAAGACGTGCTGAGCAAGCATGTCGCCCGGGATTCAGCAGGTCGGTCAGCGACCGGCCCTTCCACCGTCTATGAGGTATTCCGATGCTGATTGACAGCCATGCACACTTGACCGACCGCAAGCTGATGTCCGACCTGCGCAACGTCCTCGACCGTGCCGGTGAGGCGGAACTGGGCGCCATCGTGACGGTGGGCGCCGATCCGGCGGACTCGCGTGCCGTCGCGCGGCTCGTCGAGGAGGTGCCGCGCAAGCAGGCCGAGGGCGGGCATGACTGGCCCTTCGTCTACGGCGCCATCGGCGTGCATCCGCATGACGCGAAGGTCATGAGCGACGACGTGCTGGCGGAACTTGCGGACCTTGCGGCAGGCGAGCGGATCGTCGCGATCGGCGAGTGCGGGCTGGACTTCTACCGCGACCTATCGCCGCGCGACCAGCAGGAGGTCGCCTTCGCGCAGCAGATCCAGCTTGCGCTGGAGCTTGACCTGCCGCTGGTCGTGCACAGCCGCGATGCCCACGAGCAGACGCTGGCGATCCTCGAACGTGAGGGCGGCGGGAAGCTGCGGGGGATCATGCACTGCTTCTCCGGCGACATGAAGATCGCCGAGCGCACGCTGGCGCTGGGGATGCACATCAGCATCGCCGGGCCGGTCACGTATCCGAACGCGCGCGCGCTCGCGGAGGTCGCGACGCAGGTGCCGCTGGATCGGCTGCTGGTGGAGACCGACTGCCCCTACCTGACGCCCCAGCGCTACCGCGGCAAGCGCAATGAGCCGGCGTACGTAATGTACGTGGCGGAGCGCATCGCGGAACTTCGCGGCATCAGCTTCGACGAAGTCGCGCGCGCCACGACGCAGAACGCGGCGGAACTGCTGGGGATTTCCGTGTAGGGGGGCAGTAGTGTGGCGGCGTAGTAGGACAGGCTTTCCAGCCTGTCAAAGAAACAGACTTGCCGACCCGCGCGGCGCGAAGCGGTCATAAAGTCGTTCATGTGGCACGGGCGCCCCGCCCGTGCGTCGTGCCGTACGAGAGTTTGTTGCGAACGACCCACGGGTCCCACGGGCGGGATGGCACCGTGACGGTGTCAGGTTCGCCGTGAGCCCTTACCGCGCCACCGCCCCCGGGAAGAGGTCCGGGGTCCACTCCGTCGCTTCGCTCCCGCGTTCGCACTGTGCCGCGTCTGCCCAGTAGGTCCCGCTGTCCTGACAGTACCATGACACCCACACGTTCTGCGGCCGACCACCGACTTCATCGAAGACCCCCGTCACCGAGTAGCGCGCCCAGGCAGTCGTAAGCTCGCGCTGCTCAGACTTGTCGCCGACACGGAGGATGACCCGCCGCCCCGGTTCGTCGGCTTTCATGTAGATGGAGAACGTGTAGGGTTCGCCCGGCACCGCCAGCGGCAGGTTCCGTATCGTGGAGTAGGGCCGAACCACCTCCCCCTCGCGCCCCTGCGTCCGAAGCGAACAGGCTCCGTGCCAGGCCACGTCGAAGTCCTGCGTCCAGGCCGCGTCCGGTTCGCCGATCCGCGGAGTGACGCGCTGTGGCGGCCACCACATGTCCGGCCAACCGGGCAGCACCGCGTGCTCAAAGCTCGCGTTCGCCAGCAGGTTGCGCGTGTCCGGCGCCTCCCCGACCTCCTCAACGAAGGCGTTGTCCCACCAGCCCTCGCCGCCCACGCGGTAGAGGCTCAGCCACACGCGCAACTCCACCGGCTCATCACCGATGGCGACCTCGCGCGTGAGCGGCTGCCACGCCTCCGAGGAGGCCTTCAGCGACAATGACGGCGTCTGCGTGAGGCCCATGCCGTCGCGGCCAACCATCATCATGGAGATGCGCCCCTGGCCGCTGGTGATCGTGCCGCGGATCTCGCAGCCGTAGCGATAGCGCGTATTCGGCTTGAGCGTGATCCAGTCGCTGAGGATCGCGGCGTTGCTGAAGTCATTGTCGCGCGTGATGTGCAGGCAGCGACCGGGCTCATCGCCGCGCTCGGGGAAGTTGATCGTCGCGGGGGCATTACCTGCGCCACCACCGGGCAGAAGCTCCCAGCCCTCAGGGCCCTCCAACTCACCGTTCGCCAGCAGATTGCGCTCGGCTGAAGGCATCGTCGGCGGGGCGGGTGGCCTCAGCCCCGCCAGCGCCTCGCCACCCACCGTCACCGTCAACTGTGCCTCGCCATCGGCCAGCCGGTGGCCCTCCAGCCGGTACGCGCGTATGCCGTAGTCCTCGATGGTGTCGCTGAAGCCTGCGTTGCTCACTGGCAGTCGTTCATCGGCGAAGATGCAGCCGACCTGCGCCTGATCGCCCAGCCCCTCCAGTGCGAAGCGCACCTGCGCCGGGCGTGGCTCGGTGTTGGCCGCGAGGATCACCGGCGTGCCATCCGGCTCTGCCAGCAGGCAGACGTGCACCAGTGGGTAGTCGAAGCGCCGGGCCTCGCGCGGGAGATACTCAACACTCTGCGCAGGCTGCCTCGTGAGCAGCGCGGGCATGACTGCGCGCACGCGACTGGTCACGTCGCGGAAGTTCTCCCAGCTTGCCTGGTGGTAGACCGGATTGCGGAAGTAGAGCAGCCCTCGTCCACCGTAGATCAGCGCCATCCACGTCTGGCAGGTCTGCTCCTCCGGCAGTAGCGGCCGGAGTGACCCGGAGTAGTACTCGCTCTGCGGCACGATCCACAGCGGCGAATGCATCTCGTCGGCAAAGCGTCGCGCCCGCGTCTGAGTGACTGCGATGTATGCGAGGCTGTTGCGGCTGGCCGTAGGATCGGCCACGCCCATCACCATGTAGGGGTCGATCCCCACGAGGTCCATGGCGCTCTCCCAGCCCGGTTCCTCGGGCGTCCAGCTTGAGAAGAGGACATACACCGGATGGTGCGGATCGAGCCTATGCGCGGCATCGTAGACGACCTGACAGGCCTCGCGCTGCTCGTCGCCGTAGGGCTCGTCAATGCCGTAGTAGGCCAGCAGCGCGGGGTGATCGCGAAGCTGCTCGATCACCGGCGGCATACACCGCTCTGCACAGTCACGCACCGCGCTCAGAAAGCCCGGGGAGCCTTTGCCGAGACCCGCCTGGCGGATGGTCCGGCCGTCTTCGGTGAGGAAGTAACGCGGCAGGTAGTCAATGTACTTTAGTCCCGAGGCGAGCGCGGCATCGGCGACGGTCGCTGGAGTCTCGCCATCTGCGGGTCGGTATGCTACCGCGAAGGAACTGACCATGTTGAAGCCGAGGTCCGCGTAGTCGGGCACATCAGAGGGTTCGGTCGCCATGAAGCCGAGCGGGAAGAACGGTTCGCCATCCACCAGCGCCACCTGCCGCACCCGGTCGATCTTCACCTCATGCTGGCGCGGCTCAAGCCGCAGCAGCGTAAGCTCCTGCCGCGAGACCTCGCGTCCCTGGGCGTCGCTCAGCACCACCGCCAGCGGGTGCTCACCCACCGCAATGCCCGCCAGCGGCAGATCGAGCATCTGCTCGCCGCTCACTGGCTCAGGTTGCTGTGCCAGCGTGGCCGCATCACTTCGCACCGCCAGCCGCCATCCGCGCAGTTGCGCCTCGGGCGCCCGCACCTGACAGATCGCGCGGGCGGTGTCCTCCGTTGAGTAGTAGGACAGATCGAGCCATGCCGAGAGCGGGCTGAGGGGCGTGGTGTCGGCCACCGTCAGCCACTGCCGCAACTCGCCGGTCTCCGGGTCAACCAGCCGCAGCGTGACCTCGCGATCGGAGGAGACCGGCGCAGGCATGAAGATCTTCAGATCGCGCTCTTCCTTCGCGCCCATCTCCAGCGGCACGACGACCGACGACGGTTCGCCCCGCAGCGGCTCATCGTGCACCTGCAGCTCGAGCCTTCCCGCCGCGCCCGTGACATTCTCCGCCGCCACCGTCACCTCGTAGCCCCACCCGTTGGCGCCCTCGCTGTATGTGCCGACGGCAGGCCTCGTCAGCAGTGGCGCGTAGGGCGCGCCTTCCGTCGCAATAGCGGCCATCGGCAGGAATGCGTCGAGTTCATTGAACAGGCGCCCCACGGGAGCCGCGCAGGAGAACTGCGCCGGCGGTGTGCGCTTGTTCCGGCAGAGGTTGAAGTACCACTCTTCGCCGCTGCCCGACAGCATCACCAGCGGCAGCGCGATCTCCGCCACCCAGCCTTCATCGGTGGTCGCGGTCGCTGAGCGCCACCCGGTGTTCCACCGGCGGTAGGGCGCGCTCCCGGGCCAGCCCTGCTGCTCCGCCCGGATGTTGTTCGCGGAGAGCAGGAAGTGATAGTAGCGCGAGCGGTCGGGCGTGGGGGAGATGAAGACCTCGACCGAGTCGTCGAGGTTGACCGAACCATCATGCTCTGTCTGTTTGCGGACGATCGCGCCGGGGTTGCTCTCGTGGCAGAGGAAGCTCAGGTAAAGCCAGACGCCGTCGTGGCAGAGGCGGGCCTCGGTGCGCTCAAGCGGGTCGGTGTCAGTGCCCGGTGCGGTGAAGCCGTCGACCAGCGCCGCCTGCGGCCAGCAGGCGTCATCGAGCGCTCCGTCAAGTGCCGGCGGCGCATCGATGCGCGGGACCTCCAGCGGCTGAGCGGTGACTGGAGCGAGAGTGAGCGCGACAAGCAGTATGCCTGTGAGCGTTCGTATCATGCACCATCACTCCCGTTGCGGCTTCAGTCGATGAAGTACACCTCGCGCGGGTTGTCGTGCATCCACCGGCGCGCGATCTGCAGCGCACGGGCCTCGTCGAAGTTGCCGGCTTTGATGCGCGCCGCGAGCACCTCCGCGAGGATATCGCGCGTCTTCATCACCACGCCGTAGACGTTCTCCACCGCCCACCAGTAGTCGCCACCCCACGCGCTCACGCGGTTGATCGGCAGCATGTCCAGCCACCAGTCATACGCCTGCTTCGTGAGTTGCGGGGCCAGCAGGTGGCTCCAGCAGGCGTTGAGGTAGATGTTCGGCAGGCTGCGGCAGAGGAAGCCTGCGTCAACCGGCCACGGCGTCCCGGCGTGGAAGACGTCGAAGCGCGTCCCCGGATGAGCCTTCGCGAGGTCAAAGACCTTCGTGGGCCGGATGGTCGTAATGTCCGCGCCCATGCCCGCCCAGACGCCGGTATGCTGCACGACCACCAGGTCAAGCTCGCCACACAGTTCGTACATAAAGTCCAGCAGGTAGCGGTTGACGGCATTGCCATCATCGGGCTTCGGGTCGCCCGCCATGATGCGCGGGTAGGCCCACTCGGCAGCCTCGCGATCGCCCGGCACGTAGTCATGCGCGTGGCCCTTCACGCCCAGCATCCCGTCTAACTTGTGCGCGCGGAGGCGCTCCTCGATGATCTCCAGCAGCGCCGGGAGGCTGTTCGGTGGCTGATAGCCACCCTCCGCGCATGCCTCCGTGATGCTCTGCCGGGTGCTCTGGCCGATAAAGCTCGGGCCGTGCATGATCGGCCGAAAGAGGTCGGTCTGCCACATTGTGCGGTTCTGATTGAGCACCAGCACGATGTTGCAGGCCTCCCGGAGATAACGCTCGTAGCAGCCTCCAACGTTGTTCGCGCGCATCCGCTCCGTCAGCGCCTCGTAGTTGGCTGCGGTGATGTCATCTTCATCGAAGAAGCGCTGCAGCGCCATCAGCGGCGGTCCGGCTACCGCGCCGGTGCGGACGAGGTCCCAGTGCGGGGCGAAGGTCTCCCACTTGCGCTCCAGCGGCACGTCAGGCTCGGCGAGGGCGTCGGCATCCGCGGGCGCCATGCCGGCGAGGATCAGGTCCACGCGCAGGTACTGATGGAAGAGCAGGAAGATGTCCACGTCGCGCCCGGTCCGCATCTCCTCGGAGTGCAGATGCTCATGCGCGTCCACCGTGGGCATCTCGCACATCGAATCGAAGAGCGCCTGCTTTTGATCGGCATCGAAGTGCATGGCGGGCCTCCTGCCGACCGTTCACCTTCACACAGATCTCGCGACGAGAGGCTTTGCTTCGCGGGGCGCCGCGGAGGGGCCGCACGAAGCCCGAGCGTCGTTTGCGAGGGCTGAGGTCGGCCCTCTACGGTCGTCTCAATGGACCGAACAACCGAATGGGCCGACCTCGCGCAGCTTGCTTCGCAACCTGCCCTCGTGCGGCCCCTCCGCACGACTCACGGGAAGAACGGGAACAACTCGCGCAGCCGATCCTCGTTGGGCACAGCCCCGTACTGCGACATCATCACCGTTTCGGCGGTCCTCACGGCATTGCCGCGTTCCTCCCCGTACCACTTCACGAGGCAGTCGCGTGCATCATCTGCGATGTTGGCGTAGCGCGCCAGCAGGCGCTCGCGCAGCCACTCGTGGCGCTCCTCCACCGGCACCGGGTCGCTGAAGCGCAGGTTCCACTCGTACATCTGCGACTCGTGGCAGTGGATCATGTCCACCTTGCGCTCGATCACGTCGTCGGTGTCGATCGCCACCGTCGGCACGTAGGGGGTCGGGTCGGTGAAGCTGTCCCAGGTGTAGCCGAGCGCCGGGGAGCGCTGAAGCTCCGGTGTCAGTGGCATCACGTTCGGCACGGTGCAGCCGAAGATCGAGTCCTGCACAAGCACGCCCACCGCACGGTGGTCGGGATGGTAGTCATTCGCCCGGTGACAGATGACGAGGTCGGGGCGATACTCGCGGATGGCGACGATGGTCATGCCGCGGTAGAAGAGGTTCGGCTCAAGCGCACCGTTGTGAATGTCGAAGACCTCGTACTCGATGTCCGCGATCCTCGCCGCACACTGCGTCTCCTGATAGCGTCGGCGGGCAAGCGGACCGCCGCCCATCTCGTGATGGCCGGTGTTGCCGTTGGTCATCGAGATGAACTTGACGTGGTGGCCCAGCGCGCGCCACTTCATCGCCATCCCGCCACAGCGCAGGTCACAGTCATCGGGATGCGCGCCGAAGATGAGGATGCGAAGCGGGTCGGGCATCGTGGGTCTCCTTCCTTAGCCATCAGTTCGCGGTGCTGCGGCTGGACACGGGGCGCGGCTCATAACTCACAACTCTCTCAGCGCCTCATACATCGCCATTACGTTCTCCGGCGCGACGTTGTGCTGGATGTTGTGTACCTGGCAGAAGATGAAGCCGCCATCGTCCGCGAACTGCTCCACGCGATAGCGCACCTCGTCCCGCACCTGCTCTGGCGTGCCGCCGCCGAGCACGTGCTGAGTGTCGCAGCCACCGCCCCAGAAGGCCAGATCGCGGCCGAACTCGCGCTTGAGCAGCGCCCCGTCCATCTTTGCCGCCGATACCTGCACGGGGTTGATCGCATCCACGCCGATCTCGATCAGGTCCGGCAGCAGGTCGTAGATCGAGCCACAGGAGTGCAGCAGCAGGGGCTTGTCGCAGCGCTGCTTTATCATGCCCCAGAGCCGCGCATGGTAGGGCTTGACCATCTCGCGGTAGAGGTCCGGCGAAAGCTGCGTACCGTTCTGCGTACCGAGGTCGTCGTTCACCTGTATGACGTCCACGTAGTCGCCGACGGCGTCGAGGTAATCCGCGACGCGAGGTGCATAGCAGTCCACGAGGCGGCCCATCAGGTGATGCGCCAGCGGCTTGTCGGCCGCGAGGTCCATCATGAAGTTCGCGAAGCCGCGCAGTATCTGCCCCGCGGCGAAGACATGGACCCACAGGTTCGCCACGATGCAGCGATCGGTCTCCTCGTGCAGGCAGCGTGCTTTGCAGGCGAGGTCGTCGTAGCCCTCGTCGAGATAACCGGGCCAGTCGAAGCTCTCGAGGTGCTCGATGCCGGCCTCGATGTCGGCGGGTGTGGTCGCATCGGCCAGCGGCGGGTTGACCGGGTCGAAGTAGTAGCCGCCCGCGGGGCAGACCGCCGCAGGGGTGCCATCAACCCGGCGGACGGCCCAGCCGCCCTCATACGGCACGATCTGCAGCTTCGCCGGGATCTCGCACGGTGAACCATCCTGCAGCGCCCACGGCCTCCACATCCGCGGCTCAATCAGAAGCGCGATTGCGTCGGCCCCGACCAGATCAAGCACCGGCTCCTCGACCTTGGCAATCATCTGCGAGAGGTCGTATATCTGCGTGCGGCCATCAAGCCCGAGGTGCTGCTTGAGGCGGTTGTAGGCGATCCCCATGATGCCCGAGGATTCGGAGGCCCCGAGATCCACAGGCACCCGGTCGGGCTGCTGGTGGCGCAGCGCGGCGTTGATCCGTTCGCGAGAAGTCATTTGTGCGGCTCTCCTCATTGCCCACGTGGGTCTTCCGGAGGTTGCGATCAGCCTTCAGGTATAGCGGAACGTCTGACGGCCGGCGGCAAAGAAGATCATGTTTCCACATACTTTCCCCGGGACCTTCCACAGGTGCGATCTGTCTGCGTGCACTGAAACTGCGGATGCCCGAAGCAGGAGCAGGCCTCGACTTCGGGGAAGTCACCGCCGGTCAATTGCATGGCGGACGGAGGCGCCGAATGTCGCCAACAAGCTCCAGCATCAACTACGACGCATGGCCGGACGAGTATCTCTGCGCTGTGTCGCTCAGCTACGATGACGGGAACGATACCCAGCTTCATGTGGCGGCCCCTGCGATGGAGCAGCGCGAATTCCGTGGGACCTTCTATTTATCCGCGGGCCGCGATGACTGGGAGGAGCGGCTGGCGCAGTATGTGCCGCTGCATGAGGCCGGGCACGAGATCGGCAACCACACCGTCGGGCATACCTGCTCGCGCAACTTTAGCGACCAGCCCGGCGCGCGGGGTCTCGAGACGATGACGCTCGAGGAGAT
>LSQX01125780.1_pt1 | contig 18364 bp, 17 predicted proteins | sample 654561 | NCBI WGS metagenome assembly LSQX01 (sample SAMN04489861, study PRJNA283612) | anaerobic digester metagenome | isolation source: 4 biogas reactors fed with cattle manure at either 37C or 55C with and... | place: Denmark: Kongens Lyngby | collected 2014
GCTCATGCTCCACGTCCTCAGCAGCGCAGCTGCTACATGGGCAATTCCCACCTTGGCGACTCTTTTGAAGGGATCCCACATGCCGATACTCTGGGCCAAGGCAGTGGGAGGCATCGCCGGACTTGCACTCCTTTCCACAGTGCTGGGGTGTACTTTCTTCTCATTGGGCATCAGGACAATAGGGAGTGAGAAAGCCTCGATCCTCAGCGTATTCGAGCCTGTTACGGCGATTCTGGCCGGGGTGCTCCTCCTGGGGGAGAGCCTGCCTGCCACATTCGCCTCCGGCTCTCTGCTGATTATTCTTGGATCGTACCTCGTTTCAAGAAATAAAAAAGAACACATACCCATCTTACTGACAACAAAGGATATCCAAGCATGACTAGCACCCTTTCACAGCCACTTTTATTTCTCTTTATCATACTTTTGGCAAACATGCTCAAGCGAGCAGGCATGTTCTCAACAAAAGACGGGCAAGTGCTCTCCCAGATAACGCTGAACATAACCCTACCTGCAGCAATCATCTCCGGCTTCCAATCCTTCGAACTCGTCCCATCCCTGTTCCTGCTGATCTTGGTGGGTATTGCTGCCAATGCCATCCTCATGGGCATAGCCTACCTGATGATGCGAAAAGAGTCCAAAAGCATGCAAGGGTATGCCATTTTCAACACCCCAACCTATAATATCGGCAATTTTACCTTTCCCTTCGTACAGGCCCTCTATGGAGGACCGGGACTGGTGGTCGCGTCCCTCTTTGACCTGGGGAATGCCCTGATGACCACAGGGTTTGTCTACTCTGTAGGGAGTTCGGTCGCAACAGACCAGAGACCTAGCATCAAGGATATCCTGAAGAAACTGTTCCAGTCCGTTCCCTTTCTCAGCTACCTGCTGATGATACTGCTTTCACTTTTCGGCCTTAGGTTGCCAACTTTCCTCAACCAATGGATGAGTGCGATAGGAAAGGCAAACCCCATCGTGGCCATGCTCATGATCGGCATCATGCTGGATGTGCATTTTGAGAAGGGGTGGATGAAGCAGGCCATGAAGGTGATCAGCGTACGGTATCTTACAGCCATTGTTTTCTCTGTCCTGATATGGACGCTTACTTCCTGGGAGCCCATGGTCAAGGTCATCCTTACCCTGCTCCTCTTCTCCCCTGTAGCAAGCGTTTCAACTGCCTACACACAACAGTGCACCGACAAAGGGAAGCTCTCATCCTTCACCTCGTCGGTCACCGTTGTGATCAGCACAATCTGCTATATCCTGCTGGTACCCCTGTTAGGAGCCTAGCCCAGGATGTAGGAGTTCAAAAGGTTCTGCAGCTTCTCCTGCTTTCCGCTCTTTTCTATGATGGATACAGTGCGTCCATGCTCGGCAAGCGCACAGAGGTCCATGGCTCCTTGGGAAAACTTCTTTCCGAGTCCTGAATCAAAAGAAGCGTAGCGCTCGGTGATAAAGTCATCGAGGACCCTCTCCTCGATGATCTTTGAAGCGACCTCAAGACCGAAAGCGAAGCTGTCCATCCCACCGATGTGAGAGAGGAAAAGATCCTCATTGTCGATGGATCCTCTCCTTCGCTTGGCATCAAAGTTCAGCCCGCCATGTCCCAATCCTCCTGCTCGCATGATCACCAGCATTGCCAAAGTGGTCTCATAGACATTGGTAGGGAACTCATCGGTATCCCATCCGTTCTGGGCATCGCCTTGGTTGGCATCAACGCTACCCAGCATACCGTTGTCCGAACAGACCTGCAGGTCGTGTTCGAACGTATGCCCTGCCAAGGTGGCATGATTGGCTTCAATATTACACTTGAAATCATCCTCAAGGCCGAACTCCCTGATGAAAGCAATGGTAGTTGCCGCATCATAGTCATACTGGTGCTTGGTGGGTTCCATCGGCTTGGGCTCGATAAGGAAATTGCCCTTGAACCCTATGCTACGCCCATAGTCACGTGCCATGGTAAGAAATGTTGCCAGATTCTCCCGCTCGCGCTTCATGTCCGTATTCAACAGGGTCATATACCCTTCACGGCCACCCCAGAACACATAATTCTCACCACCGAGGCGAACATTCGCATCAAGGCACGCTTTTACCTGCACAGCGGCTCTCGCCACAACGGAAAAATCAGGATTGGTTGCCGCCCCATGCATATACCTGGGATGGGTGAACACATTGGCGGTGTTCCATAACAGCTTCACTCCGGTCTCTTTCTGCCGTTCAAGCAGGATTTCAGTGATTTTCTTGAAGTTCGACTCGTACTCGCTGACACTCTTCCCTTCCACAGAGACATCTATGTCATGGAAGCAGTAGTACGGTGTACCCAGCTTGGTGAAGAATTCAAAAGCCGCATCGGCCTTTGCCATCGCTTGTTTCATGGGATCGGAGTTATGAAAGGGGTGCACCATGGTGGAGCTGCCAAAAGGGTCGGCTCCATCTGCACAAAAACTGTGCCAGTACGCAGTGGCAAACCTCAAATGCTCCTCCATGGTCTTGCCCGCAATTTTTTTCTTAGCGTCATAAACCTTGAAAGCGAGGGGGTTCTTGCTTTCCTTTCCCTCAAACTTAATTTTCCCTATACCTTTGAAGTACTCTTTATCACCTACAAAATAGTCCATATTGTTCCTCCTATTTGAACAGAGGCGTCATAGCCCCTACATATTGCTGATAGCGTTCATACGCTTTCTCGTACGCTTCACGATTCTCTGCAACGGGCATGCACCCCTTACTCTCATCAAACTGCACATGTGAAGAGCCGATCTTTTCGATACTCTCCCCGCTCAAGGTCCAGAGGGCCTGAAGGGCGGCACCGAATGCCGCACTCTCCATGTTGAACGGTACGGCTAGAGGCAGCTGCAGCACATCCGAGGCGATCTGCCGCCAGATGGCACTCTTCGCCCCCCCACCGGTAAGCACCAGGTGCCTGGGTTCGAAGCCAAGTTCCCCAAAAGCCTCGAGACCACCCTTCATCGCATAGATGGAGCTTTCCAAAGCGGCACGTGCGATATTCTCCACCTTCATGTTGGAGAGGTCGAACCCTGTTAGGACACCCTTGCCGTGGGGCAGGTTCGGAACACGTTCCCCATTGAAGAAGGGAAGCATCGTAACACCCTCACACCCTATAGGAGCCTGTAAGGCGAGCTCATCGAGCTGCTTCACGTCATAGCCAAAAAGAGAGCGGATGCTCTCCGTAGTGATGGTGCAGTTCATCGTGCAGAGCAAGGGAAGATACCCTCCGCTTGAGGAACAGAAAGCTGCCAGACGCCCCTTCCTGTCCGAGACGATGCTATCGCTGTAGCCAAAGAGCGTCCCGCTTGTTCCCATACTCATTGTAAGCGAACCCGGCTTCACACACCCTGTGCCCAGAGCCGCTGCCATATTGTCCCCGCAACCTGAGGAGACTGGGATTCCTACAGGGATCCCGAGCTCCTTGGCTGCCTGGCTTGTCACCTTCCCACAAGCAGATCCAGCCTCTATTAAGGGTGGAAGCATATCCAAGAGCGAACGTTTGTCGTCAATGGCATGCAGAACCTCTTCACTCCATTTTCTATTTTTCACATCAAAGAAAGCGGTTCCGGATGCATCGCCTGCCTCAGCGGAGTAGACTCCTGTCAGGTAGAAGTTGATATAGTCATGCGGAAGCAGGATATGCGCAAGCTTGTCATAGGCTTCCTTGTCATGTCTCTTGAGGTAGAGCACCTTGGGGGCGGTATAGCCGACAAGAATCTGGTTGTCTATCAAGGAGAATACACGATCCTCCCCTCCCAACCGTTCTGTAAGGATATCACACTCCTTGCTGGTGGCGGTATCGTTCCACAGCTTTACCGCGCCAAGGACCTCGCCTTTGGCCCCTACGGGGACGAAGCCGTGCTGCTGGGCGGAAACCCCAACAGCTAGGATACGTTTCCTCAGTTTGGGATCGATCTGGGCAAAACATGCGCGTATCGCATCAAGATACCATACGGCTTCTTGCTCTCGAGTGCCATCATCACGACTAATCATAGCATGGGGGGCACTCACACTGGCCACCACCTCTTTCCGCCCGGCATCATAGCAAATCACTTTGGTGCTCTGGGTTCCAGTATCAATTCCGGCAACAATTTGCATACAGAGTCCTCCTTACCATATATAGCATCCGATAGAATCGGCGAGATAACCATAGACAAGGTTGGGATAACATATGTATTATTGACTTATGGAAATTCTCGACGCTGTCTTTGTCTATCAGATGCATGAAAAACAAGAGCTTATGTGGCACCAGAGGGTGCACAGTCATGAGGAAGGTTCGTTCGAAATCCATTACTTTGTCAGCGGAAGCGGAACCTTCACCAACGGGAACAAGTGGTACACCATCACCCCAGGATCCCTCTTCGTCACTTCCGATGAAACGGAACACAGCATCACAACAGATGAGGGGGCCAACCTCACCTACTACGCCACACTGATCTCCTGTCCGCTGCAGGAGGAACTCTTTACCAAACTGGAAATCAAGCACCCCCTGCACATCGGGACCAACTGGAGATTCTTCTTTGAAGAGGTTCGGGACAAGGCCTTAAGCAGCAAGGAGGAACTTCGCCTGAGCGCATGCCACCAGCTTCTGGGGTTTCTTTACAACCTGTTGGCGGGAAGCGTCTCAGAGCGTGCTACGGGCTCTCATGTCCGTCTGGAGAAGGCGATCAGGCATATGCAACGCCATGTGTTCGACAACCTCAGCCTCAACCAGATTGCAAGCCATGTGGATCTCGACCCCTCATACTTCGTCCGTCTCTTCAGGAAACGGATGAATACAACCCCCATGAAATACTACTCAAGCCTGCAGCTTGAAGCCGCAAGGGCCCTGTTGACCAGCAGTGATCTCTCCATAAAGGAGATAGCGGCAAAGCTGCAGTTCTGCTCGGAGTTCCACTTCTCCAAACAGTTCAAGGCATCTACCGGATCTTCCCCTTCGCTCTATCGCAAGACCCATCTGCAGTTGTTGGGAAACTGAATTTTCAGTCGAATACCTCTGAAGCCAAAGGGATGGACCCCATCGCACCGAGGCGGGATACCGCGAGGCCTGAGGCCTTGCAGGCGTAGCGCAAGGCTTGTTGGTTGTCATGACCGAGGGAGCGTGAAGTGAGGAAGTATCCTATGAAGGTGTCGCCGGCAGCAGTGGTATCGGCTACAGGAAGGTCATAGATAGGCTCGTGCAAACGTACATCCTTATACCCATAGTAGGCTCCGCCCTTGCCTACAGTCAGGACTATCTCACTCTCTGGATACCCTTCGACCAGGGCATCCAGGACCTCTGTAAAGGTTGCTCCCTTACCTGTCTTAGCCAAGGCGGCGCCCTCGATCTCGTTTACGACCAGTATGTCGATGAGATGGAGGGGGAAATCGAGGATAGTATCATCAAAGGGAGCGGTGTTGAGGCAGACCTTCATGCCGCGTTTTTTCCCCTGTTCGATGAGGTAGGAGGTGTAAACGATCTCATTTTGCAGGAGGAGCATATCCCCTTCACCGAACAGGGCGAGGCTCTCATCAATCTCCTCTTTGGTGATCTGCAGATTCCCTCCGCCGTAGAGTACTATGGCGTTCTGCTTGTGCTTGTCCAGTTGGATCAGAGCCTGGCCGGTCGCCCCTTCATAGAGACGTATGAGCGAGGTATCAACCCCGTAGCCTGAAAGCAGGTCAACCAGGAACTGTCCATCGGACCCGATCTTTCCAGCATGGCTCACCTGCGCCCCGGCCTTGGCCAAGGCTGCGCTCTGGTTGGCTCCCTTGCCTCCAGCACTCCTGAAGAAGGAGGAACTGGACAATGTTTCCCCGGGTTCCACCATATGGTCCACCGTGAAAACCAAATCAATGTTGACCGATCCATAGTTGAGAAACTTCATGCCTACCCTCCTAAAGCAGTGGTGCAGCCAACCTGAGGACAGTTCCCATAGGCTTCCTATACCACGGGCGTGCAGCAAGGAGTTCAGGAGTTACCCTCAGGCTCAGGTCCAGTATTTTTTCAATATCAGTGGAGACAGACTCGACCACTGAAGAGCCGTAGAACAGCACGGCATTTTCAAAGTGCAGGTAGAAAGAGCGGTAATCCATGTTGATAGTCCCAATTATGGCCACCTTATCATCGGCGACACACATCTTTGCATGGATAAAACCTGGAATGTATTCATATATCTTGACCCCACACTCCATCAGTGAGTAGTAGTTGTCCTGGGTGACAGCAAACACATACCACTTGTCCGGCATGTTCGGGGTGATGATGCGCACATCCACCCCGCTTTGTGCTGCAATCTTGAGGACGGTGATCATCTCGTTGTCCAAGACCAGGTAGGGTGTGGTTATCCATACATATTTCTTTGCCATGCTTATGATCTGGATATAGGAATTCTCAGCCACATTGTGGTTGTCCAGGGGATTGTCGCCAAAAGGTTGGACGAATCCGTCTGTCTTGTACTGGATGGTAGGCTTGAAAGGGGCGAAGTCCACCGGCTTCTTCGAACCGAAGGTCCAGAGCTGGAGAAACATCAGAGTGAGGTTCCAAACGGCATCGCCCTTCAATTTGACCCCTGTGTCCTTCCAGTGTCCAAAGCGAATCTGCCGATTGGCATACTCATCCGCTATGTTTATCCCTCCGGTATACCCTATGTTACCGTCGATGACCACAACCTTGCGGTGATCACGGCTGTTCAGGCGACTGTTTATATGTGCCCTGAGGGGATTGAAGGCTACAACCTCCAAGCCGAGGCTCCTGAGATGGCGTGCATGGTAAGCAGGAATTGTGGAGATGGACCCCACATCATCGAACAGCAGGCGGACAAGCACGCCTTGCTGCACCTTGGCGACCAGCTCTTTGATCAGGGCCGTATAGACATCCCCCTCGGCAATGATGAAAAACTCAAGGAATATGAAGCTCTTGGCCCGCTTGATCTCCTTGAAAACATCCAGCAGCCAGTCCTCCCCATCTGCAAAATACTCCACCTCTGTGTTACTCCAAACAGGAAAGCCACTGATTCCGGTGATATAGCTCGCCTGCCTGAAAAGCGTCGGATCATAGGATTCGAGCGCTTGCATAGGCAAATCTGCGGAGAGGGATACGTTTTCCATCCCCTTATCATGAAAATCATTGAATGCGACAAGTTGTCTTTTTAGTCCCGGACTCATTTTCCTGGTGCCCAAGAAGATATAAAGAAGACCCCCATACAGGGGCAGAAGCATGAAGATCAGCATCCAGCCTATCTTGTAGGCCGGGTTCAGGTGATCGCGCATACTTACAAAGAGGGCCATGGCAATGGAGATGGTGGAAAATATTTGGATCCAGAGAGTGTCATTCTTGGCAAACCCAAAGATATTGATAAGCACTGCTATCTGTAACAGGATAAGAACCAGGGAGAGAAAAAGTCTCCCAGTCAAAAATTTCAGCAGTTTTCTCATTCCCTACCCTCACTTCAAAGCTGAGTATACCATACTAAAACCGGAGATTCAAAGATACTTGGGATGAGGGGAGGGAGAACTCACAACCGCAGTAGCGCTGACGGTACAGTCCCAGTTCACGGCTCAGGACAAGGCTTCTGTCAAAGCCCCCTTTCTTCTTGAAATCAAGCTTTTCAAACCGAGGGAACTGCTCCCCTAAGCGAAAAATAACCTTGCTGTTCTTGAAACGGCTGACTGTGAGAGTTGTGCAGAAGTGTTCAAAGCCCAGCTCCTCAGCTTTCCTGGAAGCTTCATTGAGGTTATAGGCAAAGCATGCTTCACAACGCTTTCCACCCTCCTTCTCCCCTTCCAGGCCCGAGACGGCCTCGAGCCATGGCCCGTGGTCCCATAGCTCCCGTATTACAGGCAACTTGTAGGCCTGCGCTACGATCAGCAGAGCCTCATAACGACGATCCGCCTCTTCTTGTGGGAAGATATTGCTGTTTGAGAAGAATAAGGTGGGCTTCCACCCGTCGGAGAGCATTCGCTCTATGCTTGCACTGCTGCATGGTCCACAGCAAGCGTGAACCAGAATGTCACGATCATCCATTCCCAGAGTGTACAATTTGCAAAGCGCCCTTGCAACCTCCTAGCATTCGCGATACATTATTTGTTGTGCGTAAAGGAGACCTCATGAAAAACAAGAAAAACGTAGGGCTTTGGGTGGCAATTCTCATTATCGTAGGCATTCTGGTCCTGCCCACTACCCCCTTGGTCAAAGCGCTCATAGCTTTCATCCTGATCGGAGGTTTCCTCTTCTGGAAGCGGAGCATCTTTTTCTATATCCAGGCAAACAGACACCTCATCAAGAAGGATACGCAACAGTGGGAAAAGGCATGGCCCCTCTACCAGAGGGCGATCAGGGCCGGCTTGATCCCCGCCTACAGGATTACAGCAGCCAGCATGTATATCCATCGGGGAGACCCCAATGAAGGGGAGAACATCATTGAAAACTATCTGGCGGAGGAGAAGAAGGTTGAGGACGAGAGTCTCACCGACATAGCCAAGACCATGCTATCGATGGTCCAATGGATGCATGGTGATCTGGATAAGGCGATCCAGACCGTCAAAGAGGTCTATGACAATGGGTATCGTGACAAGAACCTGTTCATCAACTACGGCTCCTATGTTTTGGAGAAAGGCGACCTGAAGACCGCACGGAAGCTGGTTGAAGAGGCGAGCCAATATGAGGACGAGAGTCCCGGCCTCCATGATAACCGTGGCTGGCTCTACCTGCTAGAAGGCAAGTGGGATGAGGCGAGTGATCTCTATGCGATCCTGACCAAGAGGGGCCCTTCCTTCCCCGAGCCCTATCTCCATGCCGCACAGGTGCGAATACACTTCGGCAAGGTCGGTGAGGCGATAGAACTGTTGGAGAAGGCACTCCTGGCCAAATACTCCAATACGACAAACATAACCAAAGAGAATGTCACACACTTGAAAGAGAGGCTGGAGGACCCAAAGACAAGGCGTGCCGGTGCGTTGGAGATAGAGAGGAATACCGCCCTTGTCGCTTCAGGAAAACTACCTGCTCCCCTGGACGAAACCTTTGAGGAGGAGCCCGAGCTTGTCCTCACAGGTTTTGCACAGGAGAAAGAGGTGGAGAAGCCCAAAAACAAACAGCAGGCTAAGAAATGGGAGCTGGAAGCAGAGGACTACTCCCCCAATACAGACCTCACCGAGGCTGATCTTGAATATGCCAGGAAGCATGAGGGAGAGTGACCTTACAAAAGGACATTGAACCAGACTCCCCAGACAAAGCCCTTCACACTCTGAGCCCATCCTCCGTAGATGGTGACAGGCAGGGTCCTGATGCCCAACAGGGAGAACTCTGTGTGAAGCTCCACCCCTAAGGAGAGAGCGGGCTTCCATGAAGCGCTCTCACGCCACAGCAGGTCGATATATGCAGCCACGCTACTCTTCTCGAAGATGAACAGCTCAGCGATGGTAGGTTTGAAATTAAGCGGTGCATAGCCCAATGACAATGAAGTGACCACCAGGTGGTTGGCAGGGTTTCCCCCATTCAGGGAGAGGTCATGTCCCTGGGAATTGATAAGCACACTGTTAGTCCTGAATCCATCAGTGAGGAATAACGGAACCTCCCCCTTCCCATCAAGAGCGGCCCTGAGCGTGCCCTTCACCTCACCAAACAGTCCGGTATCCTTATGAACCACCTTTGAGGCCAAACTTCCGGATACGAACGCACGGCTTTGAACATAATCCCCAAGTATCTGGTATGAAAGAGAGAGCACTCCCTGCTCCAAGGCTAAAGCGCTACCTCGGCTAAGCGTTAAAAGTGCCTCTGCTGTGGAAGAGAAGAGGTAGGTATTCTCCGGCCAGAAGGGGGCAAGATCCCCAAGACCTGGGTTTGAAATGTGTTCGATGCTCTCCAAGAGCCTCAGCCTGAGAGCGTTGTTCAGCAAGAACAACCTACCGTCGAGCTGCAGCCCGGCAGAAAACAGTGGTTTGCCCGTTGCAAAATCCCAAGCCACGGCACTATCCAGAGCGAGCTTGAAATGATTCAGGAAGTAGTAATCCAGCTGGCCTCGTAAGGCAGGGGCCGCACTCTGGCTCTTGTTCGTATAGAGCTGGAACGACAAGCCGGTATTGATGGAGATATCCAAATCCCCAGTGCGAAGAGCATACTTGATCCCAAACGTATTGGAATCCTTGAGGAACGTGTCATCATGCTCGCTTCTCTCACTGTCGAATCCAAATCCCAGCAGATGGGAGGGTTTTAGGAGCTTGCTATGGGAAAAGGTGTTGTGACGGACCATGTTCTTGTCAATCATCGAAGTCAGCTCCATACGCCGTTCGACCAGAAGGTCGTCAGCATGGGTCTTGGGCAGCCCTTGGAGCTTGCTTCTTTGCAAGCTGGCAGAATCATAGCCCTTCTCCGCTAGTTCCTTTCCAGCTGAAAACTCCATGAAAGAGACATCCTCAACGTCACAGCGGATCCAGATGACATCAGAGAGATACTCCTTGAGTTCCTCCACCCCTCTTCTTCGCTTCGCGATGTCTATGGAGACATTGAGGATTGTCAGGGGGTTACGCAAGTTGAGGTTGTCCATATCATAAAATGTGGTCGATACGATTACGGTTTCGGAGTATTCATGGGCAAGCTTCACCGGGGCAAGATTGGTGATGCCGCCATCAAGCAGGAGGTGTCCCCTGAACTCCACCGGCGGAAAGTACACAGGCAGAGCGTAGGAGGCCTGTAGGATGGTATAGAAATCCCCTTCGGCCATGTAGACCTGCCGACGGGTCACCAGGTCCTCTGCGATGACAATTATAGGTATGGGCAACTCCTCGACCTTCAGGTCAGGGCCGAGAAAAGAAGCCAGGACAGCGTTGAAACGAGAGGACTCCATCATGCCTCCCTCTATAGGGATGGTGAGGTCAAAGAGGGATTGCAAGGAGACCCTTGTGATGCTTTCGAGAATCTGGTCGGCAGACATCCCTGCTGCGTACATCATGCCTATGATGCTTCCCATAGAGTTGCTTATGATGTAATCGGGTATTATGCCCTCCTCTTCCAGGAGTTTCAAAACCCCTATGTGGGCAAAGGCCCTGGCAGAGCCTCCCGACAGGACCAGCCCCACAGCGGAGCGCGTACCTCCGGTCTTCTCTGCGATACGAGCTCTAAAATTCTCATCCCCATACATGATAGGAATATCCGCAGTCAGGATACCCGCACTTGCATTGGTAACATACTCGTCAGCAAACATTGGATTGAGGAAAAAAATGAGTAACAATACTACCGGCAGTGATTTTCTAAGAGTTTTCACTATGCCCTCCAACCTTTCATACTGTAGAACAAAAAAGACGAAAAAACAATGTTTAAAACTATGAAGCATTTTTTGCCAAACCATGTTGCTATTTCCTAGGGGATTTGTTAGCATGGAACCCGCTAATGCCGGCGTGGTGAAATTGGTAGACACGTCAGACTCAAAATCTGATGGATGAATAATCCGTATCGGTTCGATTCCGATCGCCGGTAAATGAAAAGTGCCTTAATTCTTTAATAGGCAAGCAATTGTAAAATGTACACCAATACCATATGGTTCTGAGTGTACATTTTTTATGGCAACTCACTTGCCAATTGCCGGACGATACCTTTTCCCTAAAATGCTTGCAGCTCTCCGCATTCTCAAACCTTTCAGATCCTCACGGGAATAGATGGCCTGTCGGCTGTCAGCTGTATCGCACCCCTAATCTGGTATCCAAGGTTACGGACTCCAAGAGTATCGAGAATCTTCTGGTTAATGATATCTCCAGGCTCGCCATCGAGATAGGCGAACAGGTGGTCCCAGTCTTCAAACAGGAAGGGAATGTTCTCAACATCATAGGTCGGGTTGAACATTGAGGTGCCCTCAGGTCCTGAAACTACCAACTGGATAGCTCCCTCCTGCAAAGCCTCAAGGTGCTCCCTTGCGCCACCCATCGCCGCACCTGTGATCGTGCGAACTTCATATCTGCCATTTGAACGCTCTTCAAACAGTTCTTTGAACTTCATCTGAGCCTGAACTTGTGGCTGGCCTGTGTTAAAAGCTCCAGAAAATATAATTGTCTGTTTTTTCCCCTCAGCTTGCCCATTTGCAAAAACAAGAGAACCGGCCAATATGATGATAGAGCCAGGATCTTTCCAATAAAACCTTTCCTACATTGTCTCCTTGAAATAAATCCAGATACTAATATATCATAAATAATCGTTATGGCGACCATATTAGTTATTATTGTTATAACAGTTATTTTTTGTGTACAAAAAATGAAATTCATGCTAAAATTCTTTTTTGTAGAGCAGATATTAGGATTTCTATTGAAATTTCAACGTCGTGCCCTATATTGATACATAGAAAAATCTTTACCTGTTTCAAGCCTTCTTGGCTCTAGACGTATGTGAATCTTGGTTTTACTGGTTTTGAGTGATTATAACCAATTTTGAAAACAAGATTTCGGTTATAAGGTGTGTTGCAGTTTTCCTTTTTCAAGAGAATCAATAGATCCTTTGCTTCTTAGGGAACTATGCTGCGCACACTCCTTAAGATGTCGTATCAAATGGAATTCAAGAGTAGTAAATTGGGTTAATTGCGTTATATGAGGAAGTTTCAATGACCAGTACGAACAATCTAAAAACAAGTTCAGAAAAAGCCTACCAGGCCTTGCTTAGGGAGATCCTTGGCGGTTCGCTACCTAAAGGGGAATTCCTCTCTCAACGCATGCTGGCTGAACTTGCAGACACATCCATCATTTCGGTCAGAGAAGCCCTGAAGCGACTGGAGTATGAGTACCTTCTGGAATCAGTGCCCAAGTGGGGTGTTCGTATCCCAGTAGAAACACGCGCAAGGATCAAGGACCTGTACGGCATACGTGAAGCACTGGAGGTTATGGTCGCCTATCTGCTATGCAAGAAAAATGACCAGGAAGTCGGTCAGGAACTGATTCGATTGGCAGATGAAGTGGACTCCATTGATACGGGAGTTTTTGGAAACCTGGAAGTCCTAGCAAAGAAACATAGGGAACTCCATCTGCTTATGGCCCAAAACACAGGCAACCAACAGCTGGTGACCGAGCTAAAAAGGTTGTCCCTCTGGAGCTTGCTCTACCAGGACCCAAAACACATCTGGGAAGTCAAGCAGGAAAATTGGGACCATTGGCACAAGAATCTCGTCGAGGAAATTTTTTCCAACGACCCCAACAGGGCTCAAGCGGCGATGCACAAGCACATCCAACATGGGCTCGAAGGTGATTTGATCAAATTCGACAAAGGGTTCTTTGATTGATCGGTCTCATCACCGAACCGATGCTCCCCTCAAGCTTACCGATACACAATGTAGATCTGATTTGCAAAATCATTTGCAAGTTACGGATAGCTCAGTTTGATATAGAGAGATAATTTCAATTCGGAGGAATGTATGAAACAACTAGGATTCGGAATCATAGGACTTGGTGTCATTGCAGAAGTGCATGCCAAAGTACTCAAGCAAATCGAAGGCTGCAAGCTCGTAGCCGGATTGGATACAGTGGAGACACGTGCAGAGGAATTTGCAAAAGCACAAGAGTGTCGTCCCTATACGGATATGGATGCTTTCTTAGCCGATCCCGATTTGGATATTGTGGTGATTGCAACACCATCAGGGCTTCACCTTACCGGGGCTTTGGCAGCCGCCAAGGCCAAGAAACACCTGATAGTTGAAAAGCCCTTGGAAATCACCAAAGACCGCTGTAATCAGATCATCCGGGCATGTGCTGAAAACGGGGTCAAGCTGACCAGCGTGTTTCCTACCCGGTACCATGAAGCACCCAAATTGATCAAAGATGCGGTCGAGCAAGGACGTTTCGGGAAAATAGTCATGGCAGATGCCCAGGTCAAATGGTTCCGTTCCCAGGAGTACTACGATAGTGGGGCTTGGCGTGGCACCTGGAAATTTGACGGGGGCGGAGCTCTGATGAACCAGTCCATCCATGCAATCGACCTCATGCAGTGGATTTTGGGTGATGCAGTCTCAGAAATCTTTGCATTCACCGATACCCTATCCCACGAGAGGATTGAGGTTGAGGATACTGCAGTTGCAGCCCTTAGGTTCAAAAGCGGTGCATTGGGGATGATCGAAGGCACGACCAGCGCATACCCCGGATTCCTGAAAAAGATTGAGATTGTAGGCTCGAAAGGCAGTGTGGTCCTGGAAGAGGAGAACATCATCACTTGGAAATTCGAGGACGAACGCCCGGAAGACAAGGAGATTCGAGAGAAGCACCTGCATGGGACCACTTCAGGCGGTGGGGCTTCCGACCCGAAGGCCTTTGGCCACCACGGTCACCTGATGTTACTCAAGTCCTTTGCTGATTCTGTCAGAAATGACAGTGAAGTGGAGATCACAGGCGAATCCGCAAGAGACACGGTCGAAATCATCGAAGCGATTTACAAAAGTTCCGAATTAGGTAAAAAGGTCACTCTTCCTCTGTAGAAACTCATCTGGAACCCAACAAAACCCCTCCTGTTTTCGGAGGGGTTCTCTTTGCTTTCGAACATATAAGCAGCAGAGCCTAGCTCGTCGGGCCGCTAATGCTGACTGGCTTCCCTTCCAGAGCCGAGCGATCGATAGCATGTACGACACGCTCCGTCCTGCAGGTATCCTGGATATCTCAAAGGACCGGCGTGTCGTTGAGGATGGCAAGATAATGACCAGCCTTCCGCTACATGACAAGAGGATCGGGCAGCATGCATGGCCGGTAAGCATTTTCCCCATTGCTTTCCACTTGGCCGTTTCTATGCTTATAATGGGACATGCCTACAACCACCCCCCCAAAGAGACATACCGTGCTAGATTTTCATACCTTGCTGCAGGCATGTCCCAGAGAAAAGGACAGAGCGAAGATTCTCATCTTGCAGTTCATCTCTGAGAATGGCAAAGCATCGCGAAAAATGGTGATTCAAGCACTAAGGATGCGTCCTTCAACTGTTTCAAACTCCATTGCGGAGATGATCGATGATGGGTTGCTGAGCGAACTCAGCATGCGGACCAACGCGCACAGAGGGAGGCCTGAGTTGTTCCTATCCATCAATCCCGACAGGTTCTGGGCCATCTCATTCTCCATCATGTCAATGTCGCTCATCATCACCATCGCAAACTTCGCAGGAGAGGTAGTCGAAGAGCGAATCCTCCCCTTGGACAGACACCTGAGTGCGACCCAAATGACCTCTATCTTGAATGGCCTGATAACAGAATATACCGCAACGGTTCCTGAAGGGACACACCTCTTAGGCTACGGCATTGCCTTTCCAGGCCTTATAGACAAGAAAGCCAATCTTTGGAGGATGGTGAGCAGATTTCCCAACATGAAGAACCTGAAGTTTGAAGGGATCATTGGCTTTTCGGAAGGCAAGGTGCTGTTCGAACGAAATATTGACGCAATACTCAACTACCGCCTTCTTGCAGATCCAGAAGCCCGGAAGGAGACCTCATTGCTTTTGCACTGGGGGTATGGAATAGCCATCTCCTTTGCTGCGAATGGGAAACTCCTTCAATCGGGAGGGGGGTTGTTTGGAGAAATCGGGCATTGGACAGTACCTGGCGGCGACAGTGATACGCAGACCATTGAAACCCTGGCGGCTGCTCCCGCATGCATGCAAGAGCATGAGTGGAGTGAGGACTTTGACGAAGCCTCCATCACTCAAAGCGGATTCATATCTCAGGAAAAGCTCAAGGATCTTTACACAATCATCGCTCAGGTCATGAGGAATCTTCACCTCACCTTCTTTCCAGACACTTTCTACCTGTTAAGCCCGTTTGTAGACGCAGTCACTGCAGAGCATCTTTCTCAAGGTTTGTCCGAAACGCTCAGAGCGTTTGCTGTAAAAGCCCCCAAGGTGATCAATTTGCACTACTCATCCGACAGCGAAGCCATGGGAATGGTAAGCAGCCTGTTTTCCCAAACCCTAGGACCGTTTCTACAAGCACGCTGGTAACACCGCATCACCGTAATCCGCTTACATTCACACACCTAAGTACCTAGAAATAATAAACAGCTACATAATAAGATTTTATAATTAATAACCTATTAAGTTAAGAACATTGACAAGACCCAATATACCTCCTATACTTCACGTTAAATGGATGCTACCACACCCAACAGTTGGCGATCTGGAGCAACGGGCGGGAAACAGGTTTTGAACGGGTATAAAGCTCTTGCCCACCCTGCCTTCGGTACGGACAATGACAATATAGGAGTTTGTTGGTGAAAGAAAAAATTATCGCTAAGTCAATTTTTTCCAATTCCCCGCTGGAATTGGTGGTTGAAAACGGAAAAGTCGTATCGGTTATTCAAAGTGGCATAGCCGCAGAAGCCTCGCTGGCTTATATTGCTCCAGGATTCCTCGACATCCAGATCAACGGATATGCCGGAAAGGATTATTCCACAACGCTTACTCCTGAAGAAATTCTAGAATTGGTCGGCCATATCGCTAAAAGCGGTACCACACAACATATCGCCACCATCATCACCAATAGTGAAAAACAGATAATCGAAAGTATCCAGGCGATCGTAAAGGCGAGAAAAACCTACCCCATGGTAAAAGAATCCCTTGTAGGGATCCATATAGAGGGCCCTTTCATATCACCGGAAGAAGGAGCCAGGGGTGTCCATGACCCCCAACACATCCGCCCGTGCGACTATGAAGAGTTTCTCCGATGGCAAGAGGCCGCTGAAGGCCTGATCCGAATTGTAACCATCTCCCCCGAGGATGATGTTGCCTTGGATTTCATAAGGAAAGTATCCGCAACCGGAGTCATTGTCGCCATCGGCCACACTAATGTGGATCCAAGTCTCATAGGCTCCGCCACTGAAGCCGGAGCGGTGCTCTCCACACATTTGGGGAACGGCAGTGCCGCCATGCTGCCACGCCTGAAAAACTTCATGTGGAAACAGCTTAGCGAGGACTCCCTCAGTGCGAGCATCATCGCTGACGGGTTTCACCTCCCACCCTATGTCCTCGACAGCTTCACCAAAGCCAAAGGCAAGGACAAAATCCTTCTGATAAGCGACGCAGCGGCGCTTGCAGGATCCCCTCCGGGAATCTACCAGTGGGGAGACATGCAAGTTGAGGTTTTTGAGGATGGGCACATGGGACTGGCTGGAACTTCCAGTCTGGCCGGAGCTTCCCTTTTGCTTGATACCTGTGTCGCACACCTGAGCGAAGCGACCGGGTTCTCTCTTGCCGATGCTGTGGCATGTGCGACAGTCAACCCGCATGCCCTGCTTGGCGAGAGTACATGGACAGGGTTTCCCAAAGTCGGCACAGATGCGGACTTCATCCTCTTCACCTATGAAAAAGGAGATGGGAAGCTCTCGGTAAAACGCTCAGTACTGGGGAAGCATACGTTATTTCAAGAAGAACCATCCAATAATTAGGATCAGCAATATACAAGGAGAATGTAAAGTATGAATGTATCTATCAGTCCAAATAAAGAGGAACTAGGAAAACTGGCTGCCAAGAAAGGCGCTGCTCTCATGAATGAAGCGATCAAGGCGAAAGGCTATGCAACCATTATCGTGGCAACCGGTGCCAGCCAGTTTGAAATGCTGCAAGCCTTGCTACAGGAAGATATCGACTGGTCCAAGGTAGAGGCCTTCCATCTTGACGAATACATCGGAGTGCCTGTAACCCACCCCGCCAGCTTCAGGAAATACCTCAAGGAAAGATTTGTTGACAAGGTGGGAAATCTGAAGAAGTTCCACTACATTGAAGGGGATGCAAAGGATCTCGACGGCGAACTCGACCGCCTTGCCAAGCTCATGGCCGACAAGGAAGTTGATGTGGCATTTGTCGGTATTGGAGAAAATGCTCACCTTGCCTTTAACGATCCTCCGGCGGATTTCGATACTGAGAAACCATTCAGTGTGGTAACTCTAGATGAAGCATGCAGAAAGCAGCAGCTTGGCGAAGGCTGGTTCCCCTCCTTTGATGATGTGCCCAAGCAGGCTATCTCAATGGGAGTGCGTCAGATTGTGAAGAGCAAGAACATTATCAACACCATCCCTGATGCCAGAAAGGCAGACGCTGTGCTTGGAGCCCTCACAGGGCCTGTAACCAACACATGCCCCGCTTCAATCCTTCAACAGCATCCCAGCTGCTTCTGGTTCCTTGATGTCGACTCGGCCTCCAAGCTTCCAAAGGAATTTTCCAAATAACCGGTCTCGGCTAATCAGAGCAGACACCTGCCTTCCAGTGGAAAGCAGGTGTCTGTTTTTTTCATCACGCTCGATTGTTTTTAAGCATAGGAGAGCCGGCTCATCTCTTAGCAAGCCAGAGTATCGCCTGTTGCCAGATTTTCTGATATCCATCCCACTCGGTAAATGCCTTGGGACACCAATGAGGTCCGATATCGGTCATCCATGCAAAGACCCG
>LSQX01362831.1_pt1 | contig 18363 bp, 18 predicted proteins | sample 654561 | NCBI WGS metagenome assembly LSQX01 (sample SAMN04489861, study PRJNA283612) | anaerobic digester metagenome | isolation source: 4 biogas reactors fed with cattle manure at either 37C or 55C with and... | place: Denmark: Kongens Lyngby | collected 2014
GCATGATATGCGCATCCGAACAGGCATTGATTGTTGACAGGGATATAGCGGAAGATGTTGTTTTTCTGCTTAATGACATGGGATGTTATTTTTTAAAGGATGAAGAAATTGAAGCTCTTTCAAAAACCGCCATTGATGAAAAAAAATGTTCCATGAATCCTCATATTGTAGGGCAACCTGCATACAAAATTGCACAAATGATAGGTCTTGATGTTCCAAAGGATACGAAAATATTGATAGCACCACTAGAAGGAGTAGGTCCTTCTTTCCCTCTCTCACGTGAAAAACTTAGCCCTGTTCTGGCTTTCTATGTAGTGGACAACTATATGGAAGGCATCGAAAAGTGTGAAGAAATGACTGAATTCGGAGGGCTTGGACATTCAGCCGTAATCCACTCTGAAAATGATGATATTATACGGGAATTCAGCGAGAAGGTTCGTACCGGAAGGTTAATAGTCAATTCTCCTTCATCACAGGGAGCTATTGGAGATCTCTATAACAATTACAGACCATCCCTCACATTAGGATGCGGAACAATGGGGAAAAACTCCACAACAGCCAACGTAAGCACTTCAAACCTTATTAATATAAAAAGAGTAGCTAAAAGGACGGTTAACATGAAATGGTTTAAAATACCCCAAAAAATCTATTTTGAACCCGGTTCTCTGCAATACCTTTCAAAACTGAAAGGTAAAAAAGCCTTTATAGTAACAGATAAGTCTATGGTAAAACTCGGACTAATAGACAAGGCTCTTTATCACTTGGAAAAAGCTGATATTGGCTACGATATTTTCAGCGATGTTGAGCCCGATCCTTCAGTTGAAACTGTTAATAGGGGTGTAAGCGAAATGAACAGATACCATCCCGATATAATAATTGCTTTCGGTGGTGGCTCTGCAATAGACGCAGCTAAAGGCATGTGGTTGTTCTACGAATATCCTGAAACAGAATTTGAAATGTTAAGGCTAAAATTTATGGATATAAGAAAGAGAGCTGTAAGATTTCCCGATCTGGGCAAAAAGGCAGTTTTTGTTGCTATACCTACAACTTCAGGCACCGGTTCGGAAATTACGGCTTTTGCAGTAATAACGGATAAAGTCAAGGGAATAAAATACCCCCTGGCGGATTATGAGCTTACACCCGATATTGCAATAATTGACCCTGAATTAACATATACTGTTCCTGCAACAGTAACTGCCGACACCGGAATGGATGTTCTTACACATGCAATAGAAGCTTATGTATCCGTGATGGCTTCCGATTATACCGATGCCCTTTCAATTAAAGCAATACAGCTTACCTTTGAGTATCTTCCGAAGGCTTATAGAAACCCTGACAACAAAGAAGCCCGCGAGAAAATGGCCAACGCATCGTCAATGGCAGGTATGGCTTTTACAAATGCTTTTCTTGGCATAAACCACAGCATGGCTCATAACCTTGGAGCCATTTTCAATATACCCCACGGCAGGGCAAATGCTATTATCCTGCCTTATGTAATTGAATACAATGCAAGTAAGCCTACAAAGTTTATTGCTTATCCAAAATACGAATATCCGCATGCCAATGAGAGATACGCTGAAATTTCGAAGTATCTCGATCTTAATGCTTTCTCCGTCGAAGAAGGTGTAAATTCCCTGATATCGTCCATTAGAACACTTATGTCGAAAGTTGGTATACCCTTAAGCTTGAAAGAGGCAGGCGTAAAAAGAGAAGATCTTGAGAGAAATTTGGACTACATGGCAAATAATGCATTCGCGGATCAATGTACAGGTACAAATCCACGAATGCCTCTAGTGGATGAACTTAAGGAAATATATCTTAAAGCTTATGAAGGTCAATAACAGATGCAACCCTTAAAAATCAAAGCTCGGGAGATACTTTAGGAATGAGTGGAAATATAACTTCCGGGCTTTCACTCATTTGACACAATCCCTTGAGTGTTATCATCTTTCTTATCGGATTGTATAAATGCATCGGTTTGCAAAATTTCGTATTTTTGGGCTCTTGCATACGTTTCTTCTTTATTTGTTATAGGGTTTGTTCCGGCATAATAAATCATGCTCATCATTGAAGTAATTACCACACCTATTCCAATACCTAAAATCATGCTCTTTATATGAAATTTGTGCATAATACCTCCTAAAATTGACTTCTATATTGAATGCGATAAAGACTTTACATCCACTTCAATTCTCTTAGCAATATAATCAAGCATATTCGCTGACTCCGAGAATAAGCTTGATTTCACCTTTACCCATGCTGAGCTTTTTTGCAATTTCAGTTTCATCAAGTCCTTTTTGTGCAAGGTTTACAACCTCTTTATGCTTGTTGTTATTGATAAGAATAACATTTCTTGGCTTATTGTCATGCAACTTGACTCCGATATATTTATTCTCTTTAGCCTTATCAGTATTTTTAATAACCTCTAATTCTTTGAGTAGCAGTCGACCAATATCATCATTGCAGTTTTTTACGCTATCCTTCAAATTGTCAACTCTTTCTTGAGCATTTGCAAGCATATCGCAAATCTCCACCTTTTTCTGCTCGATTCCTGATACTATGTAGTCTGAAAATTTATTGAGTTCTTCAACCATTATCTCTGCATCGTTCAGAATTCTTATGAGTTCTTCTTTTTTAAGTTCAATTTTTTTCTCTTCATCCGACACTTTTTTTCTGTCCAAAGTAATAAGAATAATGGATATTATAATAAGCATTATACCAACAAACATAATGCTTGCATAAAATCCTGCCATTCCTATCACCTCCTTGTCCTTTATCTTTTGTTTTCAATAAGTGGGAAAGTTGAGTTACAACCTTATATCAATAGTACTGGTTTGTTCTCCATCATCTTTTAGCGAACTGCTTCTATAATTGCCGCTACGTCTCTTCCTTTTCTTCTCTTTTGGATAAGGGTGTTGCTCCTTTTCTTTTTCATTTATTTTAGATTTCTGAGAGTTTTCCTGTGAATAAACAGTATTGACGTTATCATCTGCCTTTTGTTGGCTATTAACTGTCTGTTGATGCTGGACAGCTTGATTTCTTTGCTGTTCTTCGCTATGTATTTTTGATACTTCTCCAGTTTTAGGAATCATGACCTGGAAATCGATTGGTCTTATTGACATTAATGCCACTTCCTATAAATTAATTTGTTTTTATAACATTAAATTTTACTTATTCAAAGCTTAATTTTTACTTGTTTATAGAGCCTATACGGATATCAGCTCCATCCCTATATAGCGTGCAATACTGCAGGTTTTCTTTTATCTTCATGCTACTAGTACCTATAGAAACCTCTGTCCCGGGATAAATATAATTATATACTTTTATTGTCCCGCGAGCTTCCTCCTGAAGCCTTAATTCCAACTTTATCATTTCTTCTTTCAACTCTTTGATTTTATTTGAATAATATACTTTTGTTCTTACACTCTTCGCCATTATTTCGTGCTTTTCTGGAGTCATGTTCCCTGCCGATTCAATTCTTTTAAGCACTGTAATTGCCTGTTCTGCCTTCTTCAAACCTTCTTCAATATTTTGTATTTCCTCTTGTATTGATTTGTAGTGCTCTTTAAGTAAAGGGTCAGTACCCACCTCAACCTCTGTAGCTGTGGCCATATAGGAACCAATAACCTTCGCAACTATCTCTTTTCCTACCCTGCATATGCCTCCTACGAGAAGCCCCTTTTTACCAGCAAGTTCTAGCTTATTTCCGCATTTGACAATACTGTGCATTATCGCTTCAGACTTTATATTAGCCCTCGCTTCTATATTACTGTTCTCTATATATTTGGCAATAATATCCCCTCCGCTTACCAGAAGCCCTTTACCCATTCCCTGCATTCCGCGCCTTAGTATTATGTCTCCCTCTGCTCTGATTACAGCACATTCAACCACGCCCCATACTTCAACATTACCGCCCGCCTCAATAGTAAATCCGGAAAGGACATTTCCTCTTACAATTACATTTCCTATAAAATTAATATTTCCTGTTGAATTGTCAACATCTGCTGGAACTTCATAATTTAAAAATACATTCACTTTTCCATCAATATAGCTTACCTGACCATCAATACTCGCAATAAGGCTTTCGCCGTCTTCGCTTATTTCTACATTTTTCCCTCTTGGAAAAATTGCTGGTTTTCCGCCAATAGCAGGAATATTTGTACCCACCACCGTTTGTCCCGGCTCACCGGGCAAGGGGTGTATAAGTGTACAAAGCACCTGTCCCTTATGTACACTCTCAATTATGTCCAGTTCTCTGAAATCAACCCTTCCGTCCTCAAGTATAGTGGGTTTGCTATTCCTGTTCAAATCAAAATTATATTGCACTTTCCCATTCTGTCCATTAATCGGTGCAGTTCCCTGTGCAATAACTATTGCCTGATTGTATACCGGATATTTGGTAATTGTTTCAATAGTAGAAATATCAATACCGCTTACTACACCATGACTTTCAAGAACATCTATAATTTTTCCCCGGCTTGCCATTTCCCCTCCATCCGGAGGATTTATAATAATGGAAGCTTTCATTTTATCAGATGCCACCAATACCGTAACACTCGCATCAATCCTGACTTCTTCCTGCGGTTCGGCAATTCTAACCGGGTTTTTATCTGCCCTCATAACCGCAAGTTCTACAATATCCCTTTTATAATCTCGCACTTTTTTATATGCAAGTCTATCCAACACATCCCGCAGTTCAATTCTCTTCTCCTTACCGACAGGAGGATAAACAACAAGATATACGCCATCTTCCTTGTAGTAAATCTGGAAATAGCCTTCATTAGTTTTATTGTAAGGTGTTTCTTTCATATCCTCCCGCATATCGAGCCCCCCTACTATTTGAATAAAGTATTTGTCATATGGGTATAATTTTTATAAGTTATTCGCTCAAAATGCTCCTGTGACGTGCAAGCTTGCCTCTAAGCCGTAGAATTGCTTTTGTATGAAGCTGAGAAATTCTTGATTCCGATACTTTCATTATCGCACTAATCTCCTTCAGTGTCAAATCTTCAAAATAATACAAGGATACAACTGTTTTTTCCTTTTCGGGAAGTTTCCCTATGGCATCAACAAGTATTTCCCTGAGTTCAGTTATCTCCATATATCCTTCCGGTTTCTCTGCTTTATTTGAACTCGATGTGTTTACCCCTATCTCATAGTTTTGCTCCAAAAATTCTTCCAAAGATACCATTGAAGTCAAGTTCACTTCATTTAAAAGCTTATAAAACTCATTTATGCTGATACCAAGCTTACTTGCCACTTCCTGATCTGTTGCGGAACGTCCAAGTTCATTTTCAACATCTACATAAACCCGCTCCAGTTCTTTGTTTTTCTGCCTCAAAGACCTGGGTACCCAGTCAAGTTCCCTTATGCTGTCGATAATAGACCCTCTTATTCTTAAAGATGCGTAGGTTTCAAATTTGACACCCTTGTTAATGTCAAATTTATCAATTGCATCAATAAGACCAAATACTCCGTACCCCACCAAGTCGTCATACTCCACGTTGGATCCGAAATAAATGCTCAGTCTTCCGGCAATGTACTTAACTATGTGCGAATATTCGACAATCAGCTTTTCTTTGACAGCAAAGTCTTTAGTATCAACATATTGCCGCCATAATTCAAGTTGCTTATTCTTTGTAGCCGTCATCTGAATCCCCCATTACTTTTTACTTATTTTCTTTGTCTACTGCAATCTTTTTTACGCTTAATGGTGAAAACTCTTTATCATAAAGTCTGTCATTATCTGCATCGGGTTTAAAAATGTCATCAATATCATTATTATCTACTGTGTAATCAATATTTCCTGTACCTTCTTCCTTATTACCATACCTTTCCTGTTTCTGTTTTTCCAGCTTTTCCTGTTTCTGTTTCTCCAGCTTTTCCTGTTTCTCCAGCTCTTCCCTTTCTGCCTTTTTAATATTTATTTCATTACTAATTTTATATATGAACCCCCTCGCATATATTCCCACTGAGAAGAACAATAACATGCTGACAAGCATTCTTATGTAAATCATCCTTGATTCAAATCCACTGTTATAACTTGCCATACCCACAATTATTGTTACTGATGCTCCCAGGATATACGGAAGTCTATGGATATAATCCATTTTGAACTCCTCTCCTATATTTGTTTTATTCCATAACCTATTGTCTTGATAATCAGCATTCCTGTAGACGAATTCAGTTCAATAGTACGTCCATAATTACTGCCCGTGTCTTCAGAAACAATAGGGATACCAAGTTCTTTAAGCTTTTCTTTGGCGGCATTCACATTCCTCATACCAATCCTCATCAAGTCAGTGCCCTGAGGAAATGAAAACATCTGTGCTCCACCTGCGAGTTTAGCACTAATACGGTTCCTGTTCGCGCCAAGTTTAATCATCTCAGCAATAAGAGCATCAACCGCTGTATCGACAAATTTAGCAACATTAGAGCTGTTCCTTGAACTTTTACTGTCAGGAAGCATCGCATGGGACAACCCTATTATCTTTGTACCGCTGTCATAAAGCGCTATGCCTACACATGACCCCAGCCCGAGTGTAGTTAGTATTGCAGGATGGATGGATGCTTGCAAATCAGCCATTCCAACCTTGATTATTTTCTCCATCAGCTTATTACTCCTAGTGCTCTTAATAGTACTTCATAGGATACAACATCCGGCACTAGGAAAAAATTTCCTACAACTTTTGTACGACCTTCAAAAAACTCCGTTTCTATGTAAAGTACCGAATCGCCAAGCTTTCCGAATTCTATAGCTGGAACGCTGACAATTGCCCCCGCCATATCAATGGCGAGCTCCGGTACGGAAGGTAATATATTAAGTCCAGTCAATGTTGATAGTGCCGAAAGATATGACCCTGACAGTATATTCCCTATTTCTTTCAATGCTGAAAGCCCTATTTCATCAAATTCATCGAATTCATCTGTTGGCTTTCCCATTAAAATATTTACAAGAACATGGGCAGCCGTATCCTCTAAGACAAACATAATACTTCCCGTCACGTCTCCGGTAACTTTTAAGAGAAGACCTACCACCAGCATTTCCGCTCCTCCCAATATCTCGTTTACTTCCTTGAATTGGAGCACTTTAACCTTAGGAACTTCCATGTCAACTTTTCTATTAAGCATCTTTGCAAGAGCTGTAGCCGCGCTACCTGCACCTATATTGCCAATTTCCTTTAAAACATCCATTTGCATATTGTCAAGATTATCAAAATTCACACCCATTTCCCAATCACCCCCCAACTATATCAGTATCAATAAAATCCGCAAGCTTTTCTACATTCAGAAGAGTTATAATTCTTTCATCCACTTTTCCTACACCAAGAATGAAATCCATTGAAAGATCGCTTGAATAGTTGGAAACGCTTTCAATAGAATCCTGTGTAAGATATAGTACATCTTCTACTTCGCCTACAATTATACCTAATGATGATTCACCAATTTTAAGTATTATGATCCTGGTTTCTTCTGTCTCAATAAATTCAGGCAAATTGAACCTCGCACTCAAATCCATAACCGGAATTATTTCACCCCTTAAGTTTATAACACCTTTTATGAAGCACGGTGTTTTAGGCACTCTGGCTGTATGCATCATTTTTTCTATAGTTGTTATGTTTTGAATGTCAAGACCATAATCTTCGCTTCCCAGCTTGAACACTGCAAACTGCTTGCCCTGAACATCTTTTTTATCATCCATATGCTACGACTCCCTTCGCTTATATCTCCTTGGCAATAGCTGAAATATTACTTCGGATTTTTCACGTAACCTATTTGGGTCAAATAAGGCTGGAAGTGAAATTATAGCCCAAGTTATATTTTCAACAGCCCTTAAACAGCCAGTGAATTAACATCCAGAATCAGCGCAACATTACCATCTCCAAGTATAGTTGCCCCTGCAATACACTTAATACCTGCAAGAAGCTTCCCTAATGATTTTATTACTATTTCCTGCTGACCTATAAGGGAATCCACCAAAAAACCCGACAGCTTCTCGCCTTTTTTAACAATAACAACAGTCAGAGTCTTTTGCACCTTGTCATCCTTCGGCACCTCAAGGGTTCTATCCAGACGCACTATTGGAACTACCATATTCCGAAGAAGTATAACTTCCTGCTTCTGAATCATTTTTATCTGATCAGGCGTCACCTTTATAATTTCTTTTGTACTGTTAAGAGGTATTGCATACTTTTCTTCTCCGATATTGACAAGCAACGCCTGGATTATTGCAAGAGTCAGAGGCAGTCTTATAATAAACTTGCTTCCCTTGCCCAATTCTGTTTCAACTTCGACTATACCGCCTAGTTGTTCTATTTTCGTCTTTACCACATCTAGTCCTACTCCTCTTCCCGAAAGATCAGTAACCTTTTCTGAAGTGCTGAAGGAAGCTCTGAACAAAAAGTCTGTAATGTCTTTCTGAGAAAGACTATTTGCAATATCCTTTTTCAACAACCCTTTCTCTATAGCCTTTTTCTTTATTTTCTCAAGATTAATTCCCTGACCATCATCTTCAACTTCAATAACGACATTATTCCCATCCTGGTAGGCCTTCAAATTAATATGCCCTAACGGTGGTTTCCCATGTTCCTTCCTCTTTTCAATTGACTCAATGCCGTGATCAGCTGAATTCCTAAGAAGATGTATAAGAGGATCTCCTATTTCATCAATAACAGTCCTGTCAAGTTCAGTTTCCTCACCAGACATGTTTAGCACAATTTCTTTTCCAAGTTCTCTTGCCACGTCCCTGATCATCCTCGGAAACCTGTTGAATACCAACTCTACAGGAACCATTCTTACTTTTGTCACTGCATCATGCAGACTTGTTGTAATACGTTCAAGATACTCTACAGCTTCTATATATGATTGGCTTCTGTCAACACTTTCGAGACTGTCTATACCTTCAAGCCTTGTTTTTATTATTATGAGTTCGCTCACAAGATTCATCAAAACATCCAACCTGTCTATGTCAACCCTTACGGTTTTACCTGTTTTGGTTTTATGAATCTGGCCTGATAATGCGGTATCTCCTCCTTCTTTCGGCTCTTCAAGAATTCCCATGTCTTTTTCGTCTTCTGAATCAGAGCTTCCTTCACTTTCCATACTTTTTTCCTGTAACCTGTTATATTGAATAAAATTTTTATCAATAGGGTCAACAACAACTTCATCCACTTCCGCAATTGAATTTAAGTCTTTAATGAAAACTTCAGAGTAATCTTTTGTTATGCATACTACAGTAAACTCAAAATCAAACTTCTCATCTTCAATGTCCTCTACCCTGGGTTCAGATTTTATTATCTCAGAATGTCTTTCAAGGGTTTGAAATATGATAAACGCCCGGGCAGATTTCAAAACACAACCTTTATTCAAAGAAACTGTTATCCTGAAAACATTCATTTCCATGTCAAATGCTCTGTTTATAAGATTCACTTCATATTGATTGAGTTTAAAATCAGCTGTCGGATGTTTCTTTGATTCCTCCTGATTAGTTTTTTTCCCTACAGCCGGTTGGATTTCCTCCATGTCTTTTTTATGAGCAATCGCATTTAATTCCGTTATAATTTCTTTATACTCTTCATTCCCCTCACCACCGGAATTCACTATTCTTTCCGTGTATTTCTCCAAGGCATCAAGACATTTGAACAACAAATCTACCAGCTTAGGCTTAACTTTAATTTCGTCGGTTCTTATCAAATGCAAAACATTCTCCATATCATGAGTCAGTTTCGCCATTTTTGTGAAACCCATTGTGCCTGACATACCTTTTAGCGTGTGTGCCACTCTGAATATTTCATTTATCATTGGCTTATCCTGCGGGTTTTGCTCTAATTGAAGCAACGACTGGTTCAGCCCTTGCAAATGTTCTTTTGTCTCATCAATAAATATTTCAAGGTATTGACTCATATCCATTATTTATGCACCCCCACAATTCTTATTATCTCGTCAGCTATACCTTCAAGAGGAACCACAACATCTACAACCCCGGTTTGAACCGCAACCCTTGGCATTCCGTAAACTACACAAGAACTTTCATCTTGAGCAATAATATAAGCATTTTTACTGTACTTCAGCTTCGTTATGCCTTTACTTCCATCCCCACCCATTCCTGTCATTATTACTCCTACTACATTTTTTACATCTGATTGCGACAGTGATTCCATCATTACATCCACTGAAGGTCTCAGCCCACTTATAGGAGGATCCTTGGTCAGCTTTATTTCCAATACTCCTGCAAGCCCTTTTTCTACCTTCATATGGTAGTCTCCTGCAGCAACATACACTTGCCCGCACTTTATTGTCTCACCGTCTTCGGCTTCCTTTACCTTTACATTGCTTATCGCATCAAGTCTTTCTGCGAGAGACTTGGTAAACCCCGGCGGCATATGCTGTACCACTAGAAATGCTGCTTTTATATTTTCAGGTATTTGCGGTATAACATTCTGTAGAGCTTTGGGACCGCCTGTTGATGTCCCTATAGCAACAATGTTGACAAAGTCATTGTCTCTGTTTTTGTCATATATCTTTTTTACCTGGCAGGTAGATTTATTTTCTGTAGTCGATACTGCCATCCTTACCTTCTCAATAACTTCTTTTTGCTTTTCTACACTTGTCATATCAAATATATTGGAAGGTTTTGCAATAAAATCTATAGCCCCATCAGCAAGAGCCTGAATGGTAGACTCAACACCTTCCTTAGTATCGCTGCTCAACATTATTACAGGTACTTTCGATGTTTCATTCAACTTTTTCAGACACTCCAAACCATTCATTACAGGCATATTAATGTCAAGAGCAATTACATCGGGTTTTAATTCATTAGCTTTCCCAATTGCTTCAAATCCGTTTTTTGCTGTATCAATTACACCAATTCCATCAGCACTGTTTAAAATATCCGTTAGAACTTTTCTCATAAATGCCGAGTCATCAACAACAAGAACTTTTATTGTTTCTTTGTAATTACTCTTCATTACTCTATCATCCCTTTTTAATAAGTCTTCTCTGTTCCTGGAAAATCAAACTTATTACCCTGTCTCTGTCCTTTTCATCTATTTTTTCAAACATAACACCCACTTCTGAGGAATATTCACCCTGCTTACTCTCATACATCGTAAATCTTACAATTTTACCTATAAAGGAAATTTTATTTTCAGTGTCAAAAAGCAATTCACATTCTATATACTTTTCATAGTCAATCTTTTCCTTGAGCTTGATGCAAACTCCTCCGCCGCTCAAATCCCTGGTTATTGTTCTTACAAAGCTTCTACTATCAGCATCTCCGCTTTTTGCAGAATTCAACACCCGGTAATTTACCGGAACATTCCAATCAAACCTAAAAAATTCACGCCTTTGTATCTTTTCTATTTCACCATCAGTCTTGAGCTTTAAAAGGCTTATATTGTTCTTTACACCTCTGTCAGTAACCTTTGCTCTGAATCTTAAAAGATTGTTTCCTTGAATAAAATACATATTTACTTTTGCGCCTATGCTCACAGGGTAAACTCTTCCACCTGAAATTGGTGTTGCAACAAATAAAGTATTGTTGCCTTCTGCCCATTCAAACTCACTTACAAACTTCTTTCCGGGCTTATTGTCATCATTATGTATCTCAAGTTCAAGCTTTGTCCCCATACCAATATCATCAAGTTTCATCGCTACCTCCGGATAATCTCCAGGATGCACATGCTATCCGTTCAGAATATTAACCAACCTGTTCATAAAACTCCTTATCCCTGAGTTTTCAGTATTTACACTATCATTCTTAACATCTATAAGCTTTTTTGATATTTCCTTTATGTATTTTGACGCCTGAGTCTTTGGAAAGCTTAATGAAAAAGGCTGCTGCATCTTAACCGCTTTTATAACCATTTCATCCTGCAATATAAATCCTAAAGAATAAAGCTTTATTGTCAGGAACTTCTCTGTTACCATTGAAAGTTTGTTTAAAATATCATTTGCTTCATTCACACTTTCCGCCCTGTTCACAATAACCTTTATTGTTTTGTTTTTATCCCTATTAGACACCATTTTAATAAGCGCATAAGCATCTGTTATGGATGTAGGTTCAGGAGTTGTAACAAGAACCACATCATCTGCTGCCATGATAAAGCTCATAACATTATCCGAAAGTCCTGCCCCGGTGTCGATAAGTATGACATCCGAAAGCTTATCCAGCAAAGCAATATTTGTTACAAATTTCTCAACCTGATCCTTGTCAAGCTTTATTAGTTCTTCTACCCCTGAACCGCCTGAAATGAACTTTATATTCTTAGGTCCATCGCACAATACTTCAAGAATATTCTTGTCATTGTTTATAACATCAACCAACGTATATTTGGGTATAATGCCCAAAAGCACATCTATATTGGCAAGACCAAAGTCAGCGTCTAAAATTGTAACCCTCTTTCCCATTTCGCTCAAAGCTATGGCAAGATTAACAGTTATATTGGTTTTACCGACACCACCTTTACCGCTGGTAATTGTTGTAACCTGTGCCGTTTTCTTTCTAAAACTGTTAATAAGGTTTGCCTGGCTTACAGCCTGCCTTAATTTTAAATTATCAATTATCTGCCTTAGTTTTTCCGCTTGATCCATCATCTACGTAATGCTCCCTAACAGATTTTTTGTTATTTTATCAATATTGGCAACTTCAATATCATCAGGCACACTTTGTCCTGTAGTCACATAAGATAAGTTCCTGTTAGTCCACCGTTTTACATTTAGTATTATTCCAACACTAGGCGTCTCATCAAGTTTTGTAAATATAAGCTTGTAATCTTTCAAAAAGTTATAGCTAGAAATTATCTCCTTACAGTTCCTCATGCCTGTGGTTGTGCTTAATACCAAAAAGATTTCATCAGCACCCGATGCTTCAACAAGCAGTCTTAGTTCATCAAACTGGGATTTATCCCTATAGCTTCTTCCAGCTGTATCAATCAGAATAATGTCTTTATTATGATAACGGTTTATTGCTTCCTTTATCTCGCTAACTGAATAAATTACATCCACCGGCATTCCTAATATTTCTGCATAGGTTTTAAGTTGCTCAACTGCTGCAATCCTGTATGTATCAGCTGTAACAAGACCTACTTCCTTTTTAAGATTCAATGAATAATCAGCTGCGATTTTAGCCAGAGTCGTGGTCTTTCCCACGCCTGTCGGACCTACGAAAATTGCGACTGTCGGTTTTCCATCATCTCTTAGCTTTATAATCTGCGGTTTTCCTAATGTTCCCGAAATCAGGCTATATAAAAGCGTTGCCGCATCGTTAACACTTGCATTAACATCGGACTTTGATTGTACAATGTTAATTAGCTGTTTTATATATTTTTCGTCAACTTCGTTTTTTACAAGGTTATTATAAAAAAGCTCCAGAACCTTTGGCATAGGCTTTTGATTTTGATTTTCATTGCTTATGACAGTTTTTGGTTTCTCTTTCGATTGTTGGACTTGCTCATAAATTTTTTGCAGTATGGTTTCCATACTGTTTACTTTATTCTCCAACAGAATGATTTTTTCCTCTTTTTTATCGTTAAGTTCACTTTTTTCTATTATTTCAGTTTTCCTATCATCCTTTATATTGTCATTTATTTCATTATAAGGTTTCTCTTCGTTCCTTGTCCTGCCTTTTTGTGTGTCCGTCCTGCCTTTTGCCCCATAGTATTCATCAACCGCTGCCAACACCTCTACCATAGGCTTCTTAAACATTTTAAAAAGCCCTTTCTGTCTTACCTTTCTTGTATTAAGTATTATCGCCTCAATGCCCAGATCCATTTTTACCTTTAGAATAGCTTCCTGAGTATCTTTTCCTATATAACGTCTTATTTTCATACCTATATACTCACCACCCCTGCCGATTGAACCTCTATATTAGGATCAAGCTCATTATATGATAGTACAACAAGTCCTGGTATGGATTGCTCTGTCAGCCTCCGGAAATAAAGCCTTACAATAGGTGATGCCAATACTATAGGCTGTTGTCCCAATTGCATAAGTCTTTGTACCTGGCTGGAAAGGCTGTTAATAATTTTGTTGATAATACCGGGTTCCAATGTTAAATATGCTCCATTCTCCGTCTTTTGAACTGAATCCATAATGACCTGCTCAAGCCTTGGGTCAAGAGTTATTACTGTAGATTTCTTATCCTTAATAAACTTTTTGGATATTGCTCTGCCCAAAGCCTGTCTCACGTACTCTGTCAGCATGTCTGTGTCATGGGTTACAGGAGCATAATCTGCCAGTGTCTCCAGTATTGTTACAATATCCCTTATTGATACGTCTTCCTTTAAAAGGTTTGCAATTACCTTCTGTATTTCCCCAATTGTCATAATTTTAGGAACAAGCTCATCCACTATCGCAGGATAATTCTCCTTCACTTTTTCAATTATTGTCTGGACTTCCTGCCTTCCTGTGAGCTCATGTGCATGTCTCTTGATTACTTCCGTCAAATGAGTTGCTATAATTGAAGGAGGATCTACAACAGTATATCCCAGCATTTCAGCCCTGTCCCTCTGAGTCTCGTTAATCCATACCGCTGGAAGTCCGAACGCTGGCTCAGTCGTCTTAATTCCATCTATTTCTTCTTCTACAAACCCAGAGTTCATTGCCATATAATGGTCAAGCACCAATTCACCTGTGGTTATCTCGACTCCTTTTATCTTTATAACGTATTCGTTCGGGCTCAGCTGAATATTGTCCCTAAGCCTTATTATCGGTACTATCATCCCTAACTCAAGTGCAAGTTGCCTTCTTATCATAACAACCCTGTCCAAAAGGTCTCCGCCCTGATTCACATCGGCAAGCGGTATAATACCGTAACCAAACTCCAGCTCAATAGGGTCAACTTGGAGAAGGTTGATAACATTTTCAGGTTTTCTTATTTCTTCAACTTCACTTTCTTCAATTTCTATTTCTTCCTGCTTTTCTACATCCTCCTGCTTCCTCATAAGCCTTATCCCCAATATCGCAAACGCCACGCCCAACGATATAAACGGAACAGTTGATAAGGGTATTGCAAGCAGTATGCAAAATCCTGATGCTATAAAAAATACTTTAGGGTTATAAAGTATCTGTTTTCTCAAATCATCACTCAAGCCTTCATCTGATGCTGCCCTCGTAACTATAAGCCCTGTTGCAATTGAAATCATAAGAGATGGAATCTGGCTTACCAAGCCATCACCTATTGTAAGTATTGTATAGTTTTGAAGCGCAAATGTAGCGTCCTCTCCTCTCATTACTATACCTATAATAAGTCCGCCTATTATATTAATGATTGTTATTACAATCCCTGCAATGGCGTCACCCTTTACAAACTTGGTTGCACCATCCATTGCTCCATAGAAATCGGCTTCTCTCTGTATCTTTTTTCTTCTTTCCCTTGCATCCACTTCAGTTATAATTCCAGCACTCAAATCGGCATCTATCGCCATCTGCTTGCCAGGCATTGCATCAAGTGTAAATCTTGCCGCAACCTCAGATACCCTCTCGGTACCTTTGGTGATTACCATAAATTGAACTACCGTTATTATAATAAAAACTATCATCCCTACCACTAGATTTCCCTGGGCAACAAAGGAACCAAAACTTTCTATTACCTTACCGGCTTCTCCATCTGCAAGTACAAGAGTGGTTGATCTTATGTTAAGTGAAAGCCTGAATACTGTAGTAAAAAGCAAAAGTGAGGGAAACACTGAAAGTTGCAAAGCCTCCTTTGAGTATATTACATTGAGCAGTATTACAAGTCCTGTCGCAATATTGAGTGCAATTAATACATCAAGAACAAGAGCAGGGATAGGTATTATAATTACAAGTATTATTCCAACAACCAATACAGCTACCGACATATCCCCAAACCTCATCTTAAGTTTCCCCTCCTCACTTAACCGCTATCAAATTTTATCTTCCTTATCTTTCAATCCATATACAAAAGCGAGAACTTCTGCTACTGCCTGGTAAAGCTCGGGAGGAATTCTCCCGCCTATTTCCACCGTCTCATATAATGCTCTTGCCAGTGGTTTGTTCTCAACTATTTCAACTTTATTTTCTTTTGCCATTTCTTTAATCCTCAAAGCTATATAATCCTGCCCCTTTGCTAGAACAACCGGAGCATCCGAAATCTCAGGGTCATATTTTACTGCTATTGCAAAGTGCGTAGGGTTTGTTATTACAACATCAGCTTTTGGAACATCCTGAAGCATCCTCCTCATGGATATCTGCCTCTGCTTCTGCTTGATTTTGGATTTTATTTCCGGATTACCTTCCATCTGCTTATACTCTTCCTTGACCTCCTGTTTGGACATTTTCAGGTTCTTTTCGTACTCCCACCACTGGTAACCATAATCCATAATTCCCATTATCAGTAGAACAATACACATTCTTATTCCAACATTTACCGATGTTGTTCCTATATAAACTGCAGTAGCAAAAACATCCATATCCAATGTATTCAAAACATTTACAGCCTGACCTTCCAAATACATGTAACCTATCAAACCTACAATACTAATCTTTAACAGAGATTTCACAAGTTCTGTAACAGACCTTGCCGAAAACAATCTTTTAAATCCGCTTAAAGGATTCAGTCTGCTGAACTTGAAGCTTAGTGTCTTAGTGGTAAATAGAAATCCAACCTGTGCATATTCAGTAATCAAACCGGCTAAAAGTGCTGCCACAAAAACCGGAGCTATAATCTTTAAAAAAACAATTAAAATTTCTATAAATAATTTTGTCAATCCGTTTACAGTAAAAAGGCCCTGATTATTTGTATATTCCGATAAAAACATTTTAAACAAATTAACAATCTCACCGTACATGAATCCACCAAATATATTAAGTGCTACAAATGTACACAGCAAAACTATTGCTGATGTTATCTCCCGGCTTTTTAGTACCTGACCCTCTTCTCTTGCCTTTGACCTTTTTTTGGGTGTAGCTTTCTCGGTCTTGTCACCGCTGTCTGCAAAGAGCTGAAGGTTAACAGGTATTATTCTGCCGTTCCATGCTAACTTCTTTTCCGTCTTAATATCGCCCTCTATTTTCATTTTGCCCCCATATCATTAAGGAACTTGTACATCTCACCGTCCATACCCCTTATAAGATTCTCTACTAGCGACATAAACATAGGCAGAGTCAATACAATTACGGAAAGTCCCAGCAGTATTTTAAGAGGCATACCTATCATAAATACATTGAACTGCGGTACTGTCTTGGATATAATACCCAAAGCTACATCCGATATCAATATTGCTGCAAGAACCGGAGCACTGATTTTAAATGAAATCAGAAACACGTTTGTAAAAATCCCTATGATATCATTCATTAAATTAGTACTGAACACCGCCTGTCCTATAGGTACGATATTATAACTGTAAAACAGTGCACGGATCAAAATATGGTGCCCATTACATACCAAAAAAATCAGCATGCAGAATATAAAGTAAAAGTTTGATGTAATCGGTACCTGCATATTGCTCAGAGGGTCAATTACATTTACAACTCCAAAGCCTATCTGCATATCAATAACCTGCCCTGCAAGATATATGGCGGTAAATATCGTGTAAGACACATAGCCAAGAGTAATACCAACCAGTAACTCCTTGAGCACAAGAACAAAATATTCAAATATATTACTAAACTCCAATGCCTGCCACTTTACAGTATTCACAAGTATCAATGCAAGCATAAACGAAAAGCCTATTTTAAGGTAAGCAGGAATGTTTCTCCTGCCAAAAATGGGAGCAATAACAAAAAGTCCTGTCATTCTTATAAATATTAATAAGAATACTTCTATAGAGTTGTATAAAACCCCTTCCGGTACAGGCAAATTAGTATCCTCCAATATTTATCATTTCATCTTATGTATTGATTCAAGTTAAGATAAATATCTTGTGTAAACTCTATCAGAACTTTTAGCATCCATGATCCAAATACAGCAATACCTGCAAGAACAGCAAGAATTTTAGGTACGAATGTAAGAGTCTGTTCCTGAATCTGGGTTGTAGCCTGGAATATACTCACAGCAAGCCCGACAAGCAAAGCCAGTACGAGCATTGGAGACGCTACATAAATAACTGTAAGAATCGCTTTTTGTGATATTTCAATTACTGTTCCCTGATCCATTATATACCCCTCCAAACACTTTTTAGCATTCTATGTTAATCACGAAAATGATTCTACATTAATCAGCTACACTGCAAAACTGTTTATTATTGATTGGGTTAACAAATTCCATCCCCCTACCATTATAAATAAAAGAATCTTAAAGGGCAGGGATATCATTACAGGCGGAAGCATCATCATTCCCATTGACATTAACGTACTTGATACAACCATATCAATTACCAGAAAAGGTATGTATATTAAAAAACC
>LSQX01171027.1_pt1 | contig 18355 bp, 9 predicted proteins | sample 654561 | NCBI WGS metagenome assembly LSQX01 (sample SAMN04489861, study PRJNA283612) | anaerobic digester metagenome | isolation source: 4 biogas reactors fed with cattle manure at either 37C or 55C with and... | place: Denmark: Kongens Lyngby | collected 2014
GAGCTACTTATTATGTCAGTCAAACCTACGGCACTTGCGAAAGTCCGTTACTGGCGATTACGGTTACTGAAATTGACTGTAGCGATTTGGAAATAATCAGTTCCACGGGAGCTACGGTAACGTGTAAAGGTTCCGTAACATTGACGGCTACTGCAAGTGGAATGGGAAGTGAAATCTATTGGTATGATGCAGCGGTAAATGGGAACAGAGTTGGAATGGGACCTGTATACACCACGGATGAATTAACAACCACGACTTCATTCTGGGCATCAGAAGTGTTAATCATAGGCGACTTACCTGAATCTGTAGGGCCTTTAGATCCGAGTATTGGTACTACAAGCGCTACGAACTTAACTAATCACGGGATGAACTTTGAGGTATTGTCTTCGGTTACTATATATTCAGTAGATATTTTTCCAACTGCTGCTGTAGGCTCAAACGGAACAATAGAAATCCGCGAAGGTTCTGCTGCTCAATCAGGAAATATAGTGGCAACCATTCCGTTTACTACTACAGTTTCCGGTACAACTGCAAATCCCGTGGCACAAACTGTTCCTATTAATGTACAGCTTTCACCCGGAACTTATACAATGACTCCTGGAGTTGGAATTAATTTAGTCAGAAATACAACAGGTGCACAATATCCCTATAATGCGACATCGCTAACTGTTACAGGAAATACTTTTGATGTTAATTATTGGTATTACTACTATAATTGGGTATTGGGGCAAGGACAAGTCTTATGCGAATCTCCGCGTGAGGAAATAGTTGCTACGGTTACCCAATCCGGTGATAAATTGGTCGGAGCGTTAAATTATACCGACTCGGACAATACCGCCAATTTTGGAGGAAGTTTCTCAGGTTCTCCGGGATGCAACATCAACGGAAACTACTTAGACGGAAACGCCGTAGTGTATAAGTACTCGCCTTCCACCGATGATATTGTCAATATCGAACTTACCAATGTCACCAACAACTCCACCGGTGTTTTCGTTTACCAGAGTTGTGGTGATGTTGGAACAAACTGTTTGGCAGGTGCCGTAAATAATGGAGGGGTTTACCTCATCGAAGATTTCTATGCTACCGGCGGACAAGATTACTTCATTGTAATTTCTTCAGAAACCGGAAGCACCAACTATACCTTAAATATTTACGGATTTGATTGTACTGCGCTTGCCTCTCCGACAGGTGATGCAACTCAGTATTTTGTAGGAACCAAATATGTCTCCGATTTAGAAGTTGAACAACATCCTCACAGTACCGGATTGACTTGGTATGAAGATGCGGCAGGCACGATTGTCATCAATGACCCAACGACCACACCATTGGTAGACAACACGACTTATTATGTCTCGCAAACGGTGTTGGGTTGTGAAAGTGATGTGCTGGCTATTACTGCACTGGAGTTTGCTTGTTCAGACTTGGAAATAGTTTCGACAACGGGCGGTGTTGTGTGTCAATCCGGGCGTGTAACGCTCACTGCACAAGGAAGTGGTATAGGGAATGAAATTTATTGGTATCCTTCACCTACAAGTACGCAGCGACTTGGAATTGGAAATACTTATGAAACGGACATATTGTACTCGACACGTTCTTATTGGGCAGAGGAGGTTTATGTAGAAGGAATGACACCAATGGTTGGACAAGGAAAACCTGCGCCGACAGGTACTTCTGCCTTTGCAAGTACCTTAAATTACGGATTGCAATTTAATGTAACACAGCAATTTACTTTAGTAAGTGTCGATGTTTATCCGACAGCCGGCGGAAATTTACAAATTTCACTTACCGACAGTTCAGGAAATACTTTAAATTCTGTTAATCTGAATGTGTCTTCAGGTGGTCCGGTCACTGTTCCTTTGAATTTTGACATACCACCAGGAAACGGATACCGATTGTTGCAAACATCAAATCCAAGTCTGAGTTTGATTAGAGATACTTCAGGCAACAGTTTCCCTTATCAGATAGGTCCTGGAGGAATGTACGGTTCGATTACTAATGGTACCTATGGAACAAGTACCTCCAATACCACCACTTATTATTATTTCTTTAATTGGACGATTGGTGATGGCATTGTTCTTTGCGAATCTCCACGTGTGGAAGTAATCGCAGAGGTGAACATTACCCTGCCCGATCCGCCAACAGGAAGTGCGACTCAGAATGTTTGTGGGATTGACAGTACCATCGGCGACTTAGTGGTTACCGGTACGGATATCAGATGGTATGACAGTAACGGAACACAGCTTTCTGCCAATTCTGTAGTGGTTGACGGCGGTGTCTATTACGCCACCCAAACCGTGAACGCCTGTGAAGGTCCTGCGTTGGAAGTGACTGTGGAACTTCTTGAGAAATCGAATCTTCCGACAGGAGACCGAAACCAAACATTCAAACAAGGAGAAACCTTGGCTGATTTGGATGTGACAGGAACCGATTTGAAATGGTACGCCGATTTAGACAAAATGATTCCGCTGCCGGATACCACGCCATTAGTGGATCAGACAACGTATTACGTCACGCAAACTCAAATTGATGAATGTGAAAGTGATTTGAAACCGATAACGGTACACAGATTCCTTGGAGTGGATGACGAAACTTTCAGAAATGTTTCCGTCTTACCGATACCGACAAAGGATAAACTGACGATATCCAACAACGGACCCATTGAATCGGTAGTGCTGTATAACTTGTTAGGACAACGTGTTTTAGTTAAAGAAGCAGGTTTCCAAAACGAAACGGTTCTTGATGTTTCTTTCTTATCGAGCGGTACGTACTTATTGAACGTAATCATCGACGGAAAAATTGGAACTTTTAAAGTGATTAAAGAATAGAAAAACAATTTGTATGTTCTCTTAAAAGAAAATTATTATACTTTTGAGAGAGCATACAAATATAAATTACACTTACAACTATGTTAAATACAAATAATTCCTAATACCTATGAAAAAACTATACTTTTTTGTGTGTTTGTCGGTGTTATTCCTGCTCTCCGGAACTGTATCTGCTCAAGTACCAGAGGAAATATTGATTCCTGAGAATTTTGAGGGAACAGCATTTCCTGCCGGATGGGGACAAGCATCCAGCCCCCCCGTAGAAATAACTACAACAAATGCCTGTTCAGGCGACCGATCTGCAAGGATGTTGATTAGCAACTCAAACCAAGCAGCACGACTTAGATCTGCAATAGATACAAGTTCTGTTGGCGGAAATGACGTACAAGTGTCATTCACTTATAAGATAATTAATCAAACAGGAGGTGGTGCCACACCGAATACTTTCGGAAGTCTGTATTTAGAATATACGACTGATGCAAATGCGGCTAATCCTGTCTGGACTACTTATGCAGCAATTAATGATGCAAGCCATCCGAACAACACACCCCACGTACCTTCAACAAGCTGTACGGTGCATTCAGCAACCATTGCCGGTTCAAATATTCCGGCAGATGCCCATTTTGCTTGGAGAATCCGTACGGATTGGAACTCCGGAAATTATTATGTTTATATTGATGATTTTCTTGCAGTAGAACAAGTAAGTTGTATTCAGCCTATATATCTTGAATTGGATAATGTTACTTTTGATTCAGTAGATGTTACTTGGACAGATCTTAACAATGCAACTGAATGGGAAATTAAATACGGTCCTGTAGGGTTTCCTCCTAATTTGGTAGGTACGTCTATAACTACAACAACCACTTCTACAACCGTTACTGGTCTTGATGATGGAGAAGAGTACGACATCTACGTACGTGCCGTATGCGGTCCCGGTGACGAGAGCCTGTGGGCGGGACCTGCATATTTTCAAACCATTGCCATCGGTACGGATTGTAATACGCCACTGGAAATTACAGCATTGCCTTATCATCATTCAGACAATACCCAAAGATTCGGAAGTTCGTATTCCGGTTCTCAAGGAAATGGATGTATTGGGAGTAATTTCTTGGAAGGAACTGAAGTTGTTTATGAATATACACCTTCTACAGATGATTATTTAAATGTCAAAGTATCCAATCTGATTGGAGAAGACAGAGTAGGAATTTTTATGTATGAATCTTGTGCTGACATTGGCGTAAATTGTTACGAAGGTGGAACAACAATTACAGGTTCTGATTTTGAATTTGACGTTTTTGTTGAAGCCAATCAAACTTATTATTTTGTGCTTTCTACCGGTGTGGCCAACACTTCTACGTTGTTTGATTTAGATATCAAAGGATTTGATTGCCCAACTTTTGGTCCGCCTGCCGGGAATCCTACTTATGAATTTTTTGGCCAGGCATTAAGTGCTTTCGACGATACAGGTATCGGAGTGAATCCTACCAATGATTTTGCACACCTGCAATGGTACGAAGACGATAACGGAGCGCCGGGTGCACCCATAGCCAATACTTCATTGGTTCCGCTAAGCCATGGGGATGTTTATCACGTCAGACAAGTTCTTGGAACTTGTGAAAGTGCGTATCTGACAGTAACCTTTACTGAATTTGATTGTCTGGGACAGTTGGAAGTTTTGACAACAACTTCCGGTCCCGAAATATGTGAGGAAGGAACGACAACCTTAAGTGCAACCGCTGCAACAACCAATTTGTTCTGGTATGATGTTGAAACAGGAGGCGAAGTAAGAGGAACCGGAAATACGTTTGTAACCGATGTAATTAACGAAACCACTTCTTATTGGGTAGCCGAAGCTTTTATTGGTGAAGGCGTGTCTAACGGTCAGGCAAATCCCGGGCCTACAACCGCAGCTTCTATTGCTACAAATGATGCAGGAGTAATTATCGATAATATCACCAAGGACTTTAAACTAATTAGTGTGCAAGTATATTCTACCGGAGCCGGAGGAAATACCACCATTACATTAAGTGACGTAAATGGCTCCCTTCCGGATCAGGTTATGAACGTTTCACTCCCTGCCGGATCTTTGGCTGTTCCAACGCCTTATGTCATTCCGCTTAATTTTGAATTAAAAAGTGGTGAAAGCTACAGATTGCTTAAAACATCAGGTCCGGCGATGCTTTATTCTACTGCAGCGAATAGCAACTTCCCTTATCCGGTAGGAAGTGTTGCCGAAGTTACCGGCAGTACATCTTCCAATAATTATTATTATTTCTATAATTGGTCAATTATTGAAGAGATTCCTTTGTGTGAATCTCCAAGAACGGAAGTGATTGCAGTGGTTAATGAAGTATTTGATATCACACCGACTGCTGTAACCACAACAGTTTGTGTGAACCAAAATGCTGATTTGACAGTTACCAGTACCGATACAGATTATGTCTATACTTGGACTTGGACGGATCCAAGTGGAACCGGGCAAACACAAGCCGGAGCAAATATCCAACCTCAAATAGTTGAAACAACAACATTTTATGTTACCGGACACAATCCGATTACTGGATGTACATCTCCGGAAGAATCTATAACTATTCATGCGATAGGTGCTGGTGAAATTTCTGTAACTCCTCAATTTATCGATGTTTGTGTAGGCGAGGTAGTGGAGTTATTTGCAGGAGGAGAATTTAATAATTTTGAAGGTCCCCTGAATGATTGGACTACTGTTAACAATTCTTCCGGACCTGCTAATCCCGGAGATGCAGGTTGGCAATTGGTGAACTCGCCTTACAATCCGATTGACGGAATGACAAGCAACGATAATTCTCAATTTTATATTTCAATATCTGACAAAGTAGGACCGGGAGGGAATGTGGATACACAATTGATTTCTCCATCTATGAATTTAGTAGGTGTTCAGAATGCGACATTGACATTTTATCACCATTACGATTGGTATCCAAGATCATCAACAGCCACAAATACTCAAGCCTATGTTGAGGTTTCGGAAGGTCAAGGACCATGGACAACTCTTCAGTCATACACAAATACAACGCAAGGTACTCCGACACAGTTTGCAAAAGAAACAATTAGCCTTAATAGTTATATTGGTGCAGCAGATGTACGTGTACGTTTCAGATATACCGGTGGCTGGGGCTGGTGGTGGGCCATCGATAACGTTGACATCATTAAAGATTATATCAACGGTCAAATCTCTTGGACATCCTCAAATGATTTATATCTAGATCAATCCGCCACTGTTCCTTACACCGGAGGACATACCAATAGAGTATTCTTCAAGAGTGATGATCCGGGGACATTCAATTATACTGTAAATCTGGATATCATCGGTTGTGCCAATCCGGTTACCAATACAGTGACAATAAATGTGAATGAAACCCTTCCGCCAACAGGTGATCCAAATCAGACTTATATGGGAGGACAGACATTGGCTACTCTTGATGTAACAGGTCAAAATCTCAAATATTATGTGCTGGAAAATGGTGCTTATGTTCAGTATTCTCCAAATACGTTGCTAAGGCATGGCACTACCTATTACATTACACAAACTTTAAACGATTGTGAAAGTGATTATTTAGAAGTTACGGTTTCTCTTGAATGTCCGGAACCAACTGACCTTGAAGCACGTGCTGAAGTTGGTGTAACCGGAGATCATGCAGCAGTAATTATTACTTGGACGCCTCCTGCGGATACCCGTTCTATCCAACATTATGCTATCGAAATTATCGATACCGCTACAGGAGATATCATGTTCCAAGGAACGGCTCCATCAAACGTCGATTACAGAATCGTTCAAGGTTTCGATTTTGATAAAGAGTATGAAGTTGAACTTTACGCGGTGTGTGATGCGCAAATTCCGGTTTATAGTTCTACTGACACCGTAATCTTTAACACCATAGGTCTTGGAGTTGAAAGTCTCGATTTTGATAAATTTACGTATTATCCAAATCCGACAAACAACATAGTGACTTTTTCTAATACCCTGCCAATAAATGCTGTTGTGGTTTATACAGTTTCAGGACAAAAAGTAATGGAATTGAATAATATCAATAAAACAGAAGTTGTGGTTGACTTTGAAGCATTGCCTTCCGGAATATACTTTTCGATGGTAAAAGTGGGTGATTCAACACAAATTGTTAGAATTATAAGAAACTAATAATTTGAAATATACTTGCAGTCAGGAATACTGACTGCAAGTATTTATAAAATTTAAAGTAATGGAATTATGAAAAAAAAATATCCACATTTAAAAACTCAATCCATGAGAAAAATACTACTAATAACAGTTTTAAGTGTTTTCACAACACTATTTTCCTACGGACAGTGTCCGGATCCACCATCTGTGGACAGCGAACAGTTTTTCTGTTCAGAAACTGCCTGGCTGCTGATTGGTGAAACTGCTGACTATCTTTCGGACTTGCAGGTATTCCCCGATCAAGTGGGATGGACGATTAATTGGTATGAAGACGATAACGGTATGCCCGGTGTGCCAATTGCCAACCCTAGTGCTGAATTGCTCGTAAATGGAGCGGTTTATCACGTAACGCAAACCGATGCGGCAAACTGCGAAAGCGACCCGCTGATGATTACCTTAACAGAGCGTGATTGTGCTTGTATCAAGGATCCTACTTTTGAAGACCAAAACGGAAATCCGAGTGCAAGAGGATATAATTTCGTGCAATTTCAAGGCATTCAAAATCATAAAACTTGCGCACAGTCGATGGCAGGAGCACTACCCTTACCGATGGGAACTATTGATGGATATGGACCTAACGATGATGCGGTTTTGGTAACCCCGGGCATAGATCCTCCTCATATTGCTAACGGGGGTGGTCCTAATGGTTTTACAACTCCTTTAACTAGAACCAATCCGAACAATCCGGCATCTGCCTATGGTTTAAGAGTTCATAGAGGAGCTGAGTATGGAGGACCGGGCGGTACGCAGGCGATTACAGCCATGAGAAAAGACTTTATAGCCGGTGAAGTATTTGTTTTTAATTTTGCATTAATACTTCAAAACCCACCGAGTCATACTCATAATGAGATGCCTTTTGCACAAATAAGACTTTATGATTCGAATGATAATATAGTTCAAGAGCGATGCTTGGTTTCAAACCAGAATGATTGTATTTTTAATATGGTGTTTCAATCTACTACTAATGTTTTATTATATTCAGATTGGTCTTGTATGAAATTTAATACATTCGATTATATAGGTGAGCCGTTATGGGCAGAAATAACAGTTGCTTATTGTACGCCTACACAGCATTATGCATTTATTTATGTGGATGACATTTATGTAGGGGATGACAATCCAGACGTTTGTGGCAATTCGGCATTTGGTTATGCTTTATTGGATACCATTACTCCTTTGGGAGGGGAATGTTTTATCCCTGAACAAGGTTTGCAGGGAGGTACGTGTTTCTCGGGTGTATCAGGCAGCGTTCCCGGATTTCCACTCGAAGTTTGTGGTATTTTTGATGCGCCTATCAGCCAAGGACCACCCCCTAAATTAGAAGATATGAAATTGAATATCGTACACAACAATGTGGTTGTTGGAACAGTAGATAATCCTACCATTTCGGGCGGTCGAACATTTTGTTTTACAATTGATGAAACGGATATCAATGTGCTTCCTTATGGAGATTTCCAATTGCAATTGGAGTTGGAGTATGAACTTGATTGTGGTGCGGCCTATAATTTCTACATCGATGAAAGAAGTTCGGTAACAGTCAGTCCGCGTGCCGGATGTCCGGAAGAACTGAGAGTTTGTGACTCGGACGGTTCGGGAATTTCTACCTTTGATTTGACCGAAGTAGAACCGCTTCTCTACAACAATATATGGACTTCTTCAGATATGACATTGAGTTATTATGAAAATGAACAAGATGCGCATGATGCAGTCAATGCCATTGCAAACCCTACGAGTTACCAAAATACGGTTCCGGGAGGTCAAACAGTTTATGTCCGTATAGACTGGACTTTAGCATCTTTACCGAGCAATCCTTATTATTTGGCTGAATTGGAGTTGGCAATTGACCCACTACCGGATTTAACCAACCTTGAAGATGAATATGTGGCTTGTACCGATCCGTTTACTATTACACTTTCCGGAGTACCTGCCAACCTTGAGGATATGGGCGATGTTACGTACAAGTGGTACCGAAACGGAACGCAACTTGCTTCAAGTGCGAGTTACTACGATGCAACACTTCCCGGAACATATACGGTGGTAGTCTCGAATTTTGAGTGTGAATCTTCACACGATTTTGAAATAATCTTTATAGAATACAATGTAGATTTAGGAGGTGATCAACGTGTTATTTGTGACGGAAGTCCTGCAACACTTACTGCTGATGTCACACCCGGAACTAATACGCCTCCGATTGATATCGATGATGTTGATTTCTTGTGGAGTACAGGTGAAACCACACAAACCATTACCGTTACTCAATCCGGTATTTATACTGTAGATGTTACTTATGAAGGATGTACACAAACCAAAACAATAGAAGTTCTTATCGGAAATCCGCAAGTGGATTTAGGTCCCGAAGTTGTTCTTTGTGAATTGCCTTCAGCGGGAATTCTTTTGGAGCCTGAAGTTACGGGAGTTCCGGAGAATGAGGTTACCTATGAATGGAGTACCGGTGAAACAACACCAACCATTACAGTAACCGATTTCGGAACCTACAGTGTGGATATTATCTGGAACGGTTGTGTTGCTACAGCGACAAAAACCATTCGTCAGGCTACAGCTCCTGAAATTACTTTAGGAGAGGACTTTGAAAAGTGTTCGGATGACGAAGTGACACTTGAAGTTACGTTCTTAGAAGATGTTGAAGGCGCTCTTACCTACACCTGGTTCTTGGACGGTGTTTCAATTGCAGGTGACGGACCTTCGATTGTCGTTACCGATTTCGGAACGTACAAGGTAGTTGTTGATAACGAAGGTTGTATTGCTGAAGAAACTGTAACCATCAGTCCGTATGCAATCAATCCGGACTGTATCATTACCGAAGGAATTTCTCCTGATGGATCCCCCGGATTCAACGATTATCTGGATTTGAGTTTCCTTGCCTCACGTACGGGAATCGAAAAGCTTCAGATTTTCAACCGTTACGGAATGATCGTTTACGAAAAGGAGAACTATACCAATGAGTGGGAAGGACAAACTACCGATGGTGATAAATTGCCTACAGGAGTTTATTACTATGTATTGAATTTGTCCGGTGACGATCCGGTATTTGGAAATCATAAAGCCGGTTGGATTTATTTAAACCGAGGTATTAATTAGGAAAATAAGTAGGTTGCAAATTCTCTGACAAGAGAATTTGCAACCACTAAATCAAGAAGAATTATAAATAATGAAAAACAGATATTAAATGAAAAAAATATCCTCAATATTCACGCTATTATTTGTCCTGGGGTTTTATACCGTTTCAGCACAGCAGGATCCACAATACACGCAGTATATGTATAATATGAGCGTTGTGAATCCGGCATATGCAGGATCAAATGAAGGACTTACCATAACCGGATTGTATCGGGATCAATGGTCAAAATTAGACGGATCACCGACCACCATTACGTTTTCTGCTCATTCACCGGTAGGAAATAATGTAGGACTGGGACTTTCCGCCATCAATCAGGAATTAGGACCTGTTAAAGAAACAAACGTTTATGCCGATTTTGCTTATACGCTTAATTTAGGAGGCTCATCGCGATTGGCATTAGGTATTAAAGCCGGAGCCACCTTTCACGATGTAGGCTTGGCAGGATTACAGGTTCAAGACCCGGGCGATCCTTTCTTTGGAGAGAATATCAACAATGTTTATCCCAATGTTGGCGCAGGAGCTTTCTTTTATACCGACAACTTCTATGTAGGTGTTTCTGTACCCAACATGTTGAAGTCTGTGCATCTTGACGAAAACGGTATGAAATTCGGTTCGGAAGTTCAGCATTTCTTTGCTACTGCCGGGTATGTCTTTCAGGTTACCGACAACTTTAAGTTGAAACCTTCTACTTTGGTCAAAGCATCTTTCGATTCACCAATTTCTTTTGATGCAAACCTAAATGCACTCTTCTATGATCGTTTTGAAATAGGAGGGTCCTATCGATTTGAAGATTCCTTTAGTGGAGTTATAGGTTTCCAAGTGACAGATTTTGTCCGTATCGGATATGCCTACGATCACATTGTTTCAGACTTGAATGTATATACATCGGCGTCACATGAAATTATTTTGACATTCGATATTCTATACAAGAAGCGAGTATTACGTTCGCCTAGATTCTTCTAATAATATTAAGACACATAAAACATGAAAAAAATATACATCATATTATTTCTAACCCTGGCAGGAGGCATGGTTGTCCAGGCTCAAAATAGAAATACCAGAAAAGCAGATCAGCACTTTGACCGACTTGAATACGTGAAAGCCGCAGAAGAATATGAGAAACTGGTAGAAAGAAATAGAGCCGATGCGTACGTTTATCGACAGTTGGCTACTTCGTATTATCTTATAAACAATACGGAAAAGGCAGAACCATATTTTCGCGAAATTGCTTCCGAAACAGATGACCCCGAAGTGATTTACAGCTTTGCACAAACCCTTAAATCCAATGGAAAGGCTGAAGAATCTAATCGTTGGATGAAAAAGTTTGCAGAACTTGCTCCTTCTGATTCTCGCGCCATTGAATTTAAAAACAATCCAAATTATATTCCGAAATTGTTGGAAAAAGGAGAGCGCTATAAAGCGGATTTAATCGGTGAACTTGCAAGTGAATATACCGATTTTGGAGGGACGATTCTAAATGGAGAGTTTTATTTTACTTCTTCGCGAAACACTTCCAGAAAATCTCACGGTATGACCGGTGAAGCTTTCTTGGATATTTATAAAGCTACGTATACAGACGGAATTATTACCGATGTGAATGTGCTTAAAGGCGATGTGAATACGAAATATCACGAAGCGATCGTAAGTTTCAGTCCTGACGGTACACGGATGTATTTTGACAGAAATGCGTTTTACAAAGGGAAATTTAAAAAAGACGAGGAAGGTGTTAACCAATTGAATATTTTTTATGCGACATTAATAGATGGTACATGGAAAGATGTTCAGCCGGTGCCTTTCAATAACACTGAGTATTCAGTAGGGCATCCGTCCGTGAGTCCTGACGGTAAGTATTTATACTTTGTTTCAGATATGCCGGGAGGTTTTGGAGATTCGGACATTTACAGAGTTTCTATCAATTCGGACGGTTCTTTTGGAGAGCCTGAAAATTTAGGTCGTGGAATCAACACCGAAGGTAAAGAAGTATTCCCTTCTGTAGATTCGGATGGCGTGTTATATTTTTCTAGTAACGGTCATTTGGGGCTTGGTGGATTGGATGTATTCTACGCCGAGGCTCAAGGAAACGGATTTGGAGAAGTAACTAACATCGGAAGCCCTGTAAACAGTTCGAAAGATGATTTTGCTTATAAGTATTACCCGGATTTAGAAATCGGATTTGTTTCGTCAAACCGCAGTGGGAATGTCGACAACATTTATCGCGTAGAGCCTGTTTGTTCTGCGGTTATTCACAGCATTGTGCGAAGTGAAGCAACCAACGAACCGTTATCCGGTGCTGTTGTGACATTATACGATGCTAACGAAAACCGTCTTGCTTCTAAAAATACCGGAGCGGATGGAAAGGTAGAATTTACCGTAGAGTGCGACAACAAATATGTATTGCAAGCTGCAAAAGGTGAATACGAGACCAATTCCGGGCATACCGAAACAAGAACATCTCAAGCACCAAATGTGGAAATTAAGTTGAGACCTATCGAGAAAATTATCAAAGAAGACCGCGTGGTACTCAATCCAATCTTATTTGATTTTGACAGATACAACATCAAGCCTCAAGCTGCATTCGAATTAGACAAATTGGTAGAGTTGATGAAGAAGTATCCAAATATGATTATTAAAGTTGAAGGTCATACCGATACGCAAGGAAATGCCGAATACAATATGGAGCTTTCCAAAAAACGAACGCAAGCTACCGTTCAATATGTTATTTCTCAAGGAATTGACGAAAGCAGAATTAGCGGTGAAGGCTTTGGAGAAAGCAGACCGGTTGTTGATTGTGGTTCAGATTGTACTGAAGAGGATCACGCCAAAAACAGACGTTCTGAATTTATTATCGTAAAAAGATAATTGAAACTTTAAGTTTCTCATCCATTTGAAAACGGGATTTGATTTAATAAAGTCAAATCCCGTTTTTTGCATGAAGTGTGTTGTATTTCTTATTTTTAAAAGAAATTAAACACCAAACGATACTCATGAAGAAATCATATTCATCGCAAATTAAAACGTATACTGTCGAAGAGGCAACTGCACGTATGGAACAGTATTGTGCGTATCGGGAACGCTGCCATAAAGAAGTAAACGAGAAGCTTGTTGAGATGCGCATGGTTCCTGAAGCAAGGGATTATATAATCGATCATTTGCTCCGTCATGATTTCCTCAATGAAACTCGATTTTCTCAAGCTTTTGCTCGGGGAAAGTTTCGAATTAAAAAATGGGGGAAAATTCGAATTGTCAGAGAATTAAAATTAAGAGATATTTCACCATACAATATTCAAATCGCTTTAAAAGAAATACCTCAGGAGGCTTATTTGGAAACCTTCGATACCTTATTCAAAAAAAGACTGAAAGCTTTGGAGAATGAAGATAACAAAGCTAAAAAAAGACAAAAATTGGCGAGTTACTTATTTTACCGTGGTTGGGAAAGTGAATTGGTATATGAAGCCATTCGCGAGGCATTTAAAAACGATGAAGGATAATTCTATGTATCTGTTCTGAAAAGACAATTTCTGCGATTTGTTAGTGGTTGAGGTTTAAATACCAAATGCCAATCCGATGTTGAAAGTTGTTTGATTATTAAGTTTTTCAGCCGGTGTAAGGGTGCCGGTATCAAATTTGGAAATCGGAAAATGCACTTCAGAAAAAATTCCTAAACCATATGTAAAAAAGTAGCGCACTCCAACATGACCGCCAAAATTTTTGGTACTGAGATACAATCCGGGATAAATATCAAAACGACTTTCAGCACTAAATAAATTTCCCAAATGTGCATTTAACCTCCCTTTGATGTCAAAACGGTCTTTAAAATTTGCAATAGGGACTTGGTTCCCACTATTATCTTTTACGCGTTCCAATCCCAGAACATAGGAAGAAACCACACCGACGGAAATATTATCTGCCAACCCAAAATCCAAACTTCCCGAAATTCCGGTAGCTTTCGATTGGAAATCAGCCCCGATTTGTAAAATCACATCTCCTCTTCCGTAAAAAGCTTGCGCATGTGTAGTCTGTTGATTGAAGAGTGTGACGATGGAAATAAAAACAAAAAATTTTAAAAAGTTTGTCATTTTAATTTGTTTTTCAGGAGTGATATTCTGATTTTTTAAGTTGCTTATGCGTCCGGACAATCGCTTGGTTGTTTTTCCATTCAATCCATTTTTGACCTCTCAATTTTCGCATCATATTGTCCAAATGGCGCATGACCATGATGTTGTAAAGGGCACGCATAAAATTTACAGGATTTCTTGGAACGGATCGTAAACTCATTGAAAAACCTGGGGTAATGTATCGCATATAATGCCAATAACCTTCAGGCATATAGAGAATTTCACCGTGATTTAAATGGGTTTTAAATCCTTTTACTTTTTTAAGTGCCGGCCATTTTTCATAATCCGGATTGGAGAAATCGATGTCTTCTCTCGTCAATAAGGAATGCGGCACTTTGTAAAGATATTTGTTTTGTTTTTGATCAAAGAGGATGATTTCTTTTTTCCCGTGAAAATGAAAATGGAAAATGTTTGCCAAGTCAATATCGTAGTGCATAAAAGTATATGAGTTTTGACCTCCGAAAAACAACATGGGCAAGCCCTTGAGTAGTTTCAATCCAAAATCGGGAAATTCAAAGTCTTTTTGAAGCTCCGGAACTTCTTTTAAAATGTTCCAAAGAAAAATGCGATATCGTGTAGGCTTTGTTTTTAATAATTGGATGTAATCCCGCATATTCATTTCCGTGTGCGGTTGATTAAACTGAACTTTGGAACTGACAGGCCTGTCATCATAAAGCGGCACCGTTTTATTTCCTGCCATTGCAGACATATAGTCCAAATTCCATTTTTCATATGCCGGCCAATGATCTATAAAATGTTCTATTACAACAGGTCTCTGAGGTTTGAAATAATTTTTCAAAAACTCATCCTTTGTAAGGGTTTTTACTCTTTCTATTTCCTGTAACTGCATAGCATTCGGAAGTTATATGAGATGAAACACAAAAGTGAAACAACGAAATCGGCTGCTGCATTTCTGTTCAGCATATCAAAAATAGGATGTTTTTTGTATATAAGTAACAAATTATCAAACTCAATATTAATAACGATAATTTCGTTAGATTAAAAAAAGCAAAATATCCCGATAACAAACATTGTATGTGGTTTGTTTATCGGGATATGCATTCTTATTAAAGTTTAATTCATTTGACTCGGTAAGGTTTCATATCCCATATTGTATAAGATAAAAGCAAAAATATCGGCACTTTTATCAATTATTTTGCTTACCGGTACTCCGGCGCCGTGACCCGCATCTTTTTCAATGCGAATTAAAACAGGATTAGATCCGGAGTGTTTAGCTTGTAATTCTGCAGCAAACTTAAAGCTGTGTGCAGGTACAACGCGGTCGTCGTGATCGGCTGTTACAATCAAAGTTGCCGGATAAGCCGTGCCTTCTTTAATATTGTGCAAAGGAGAATATCCTTTTAAATATTCAAACATTTCTTTGCTTTCTTCCGCCGTTCCGTAGTCATACGCCCAACCTGCACCTGCAGTAAACGTGTGGTAGCGCAGCATGTCCAATACGCCTACTTCCGGAATGGCTACTTTGACCAAATTAGGACGTTGGGTCATCGTGGCACCGACTAACAAGCCTCCGTTTGATCCGCCGCGAATTGCCAAATAATCACTGGAAGTGTAGTTGTTTTCAATTAAATATTCGGCAGCAGCGATAAAATCGTCAAAAACATTTTGTTTTTTAGTTTTGGTGCCGGCGTTGTGCCAATCTTTACCGTATTCGCCTCCGCCGCGTAAATTTGCAACAGCATAAATTCCACCTTCGTCAAGCCACATCGCATTGGCAACACTGAAAGAAGGGGTGAGGCTGATATTAAACCCACCGTAACCATAAAGAATAGTCGGATTTTTTCCGTTTAATTCAATTCCTTTTTTATGGGTGATGATCATTGGAATTTTAGTACCGTCCTTCGATGTGTAGAAGATTTGCTTGCTTTCAAAATCTTCAGGATTGAAATTAATTTCAGGTTCGATAAACAATTCCGAAGTTCCTTCTTCAATATTGTATTTGTAAATGGAAGGCGGCATAATGTAATTTGTAAAGGAGAAATAAAGTTCCTCATCGTCATTTTTAGCTCCAAAACCGCTTGCTGTACCAACTCCGGAAAGTTCGATGGTTCGTACTTTATTGCCCTCCAAATCGTATTGTTCTACGTGAGATACCGCATCTTTCATATAATTCGCAAAGATGTAACCTCCTCCGGTGCCGGCATTCAGTACATTTTCAGTTTCGGGAATCAAATCTTTCCAGTTGCTCGGTGTTGGATTTGAAATATCTGTGGTGACAATTTTTTTGTTAGGGGCATTTAAATTAGTCACCAAAAAGAGTGTTGTTCCTTCTGAATGCAATACGTATGTATCACTGTCTGTATGATCCAGAATGGTTATAAAATCCGCATTCGGTTTTTCAAGGTCTTTAATGAATAACTTGTTTCCCGAAGTCGAAATACTAGCGGTTACAACCAAATAGCGTCCGTCCTCTGTTACTGAAGCGCCGACATAGCGGTGTTTTTCTTCGGGGATTCCTCCAAAGATAACCTTATCCTCAGATTGGGAAGTTCCGAGTTTGTGGAAATACAACTTGTGTTGATCGGTCATTGCTGAAAGTTCGCTGCCTTCCGGTTTGTCATAGCTCGAATAATAGAATCCTTCCTTTCCTTTCCAAGCAAAACCACTAAATTTTACATCCCTAAGTGTGTCTCCAATGATTTCATTGGTTTCCACATTTCTTACGATAACTTTTCTCCAGTCGCTTCCCGCTTCTGAAATGCTGTAAATTAAAAGTTCTCCGTCTTTTGAAAACTCAATGGAAGCCAAAGAGGTAGTTCCGTCTTTTGTGAAGGTATTTGGGTCTAAGAAAACTTCAGCGTCATCCGGATCCTCATCATTTTTGTAACGATACAAAACATATTGATTTTGAAGCCCGTCATTCTTGAAAAAATAAGTGTAATCTCCTTCGGTAAAAGGCGCGCCTACTTTTTCATAGTTCCACATGTCCGATAACTTATCCTTAATATCGTTTCGGTATGGAATGGATTTTAAGTAATCAAAAGTTACTTCATTTTGAGCATCTACCCATGCTGCAGTTTCATCAGAACGGTCGTCTTCCAACCAACGATACGGATCGGGAACTTCGGTTCCGAAGTAAGTGTCTACCGTATCAACTTTTTTTGTTTCGGGATAGGTCAGTGCCATGGCTTCTTTATTTTCAGGTTTGTTGTCACAAGAAATAAGAACCGCCAAAAATACCACAGGTAAGAGTGTTGATTTCATGTAAAATTGATTTTTAAAAGTGTAAATGTACGTTTTTTGAATGAAATTGGTTTGTTTCAGCCTATTATATTAAGAGGCTGTTTGCTTTTCTCAGATTCTAAAATTGATTCTAAGCATAAAAATGAACAGCATTACAATATTCGTATAGTGCGTTTAGCAGTCGGAACCGGGTGTCTTTTTGTTTCTGTATCATAAATATTGGTATTTGTGGGTTAAATATAGTCATATTCAGAAAGTTTTGTATATTTGCATTATTAAGAATAGTCAAACAAACATTTACGATATATAAAAGCAAGGGCGGAGAAATCTAACCTCGATCCACAAGAGAGCTGAATTTATTCAACTCTCTTGTCTTTTATGGAAATCACTTCTTTCCTAAAGTATGCATAACTGCCTTTAATAAGGTTTTCGTTTAACTTTACTATCTCGCCTGAGTTTTCTATGATGACATAACTACAGGTTTTGTAGTGCTTAAATTTTGCCCATAATTGTTTGCTTAGCAAATCCAAGCTTGAATTATCCAATTTTAACTTGTTCAATGATAAGACAGTAAATGACTTGTCCGCATCGCGCAATTGTCCATTTTTACCATATTTAGAATCAAAGGAATTTGAGACATATCTTGAAATATTCGCAGTTTGCCTTACAGTAATATCTCCCAACATTTTACCATCCCAAAGCTCTGCATTTTTAAACTTATCCAAGTTTATATGCGGACGTATCCACAAGTTAGTATTGGTGTGGTTAACAATGGATTTTGATATATCTGAATTGCTTTGTAAATCCTTTTTGTCTGTGTATCATTTTTATGGATATTTGTTGGTTAAAGATATTCATA
>LSQX01093723.1_pt2 | contig 18354 bp, 16 predicted proteins | sample 654561 | NCBI WGS metagenome assembly LSQX01 (sample SAMN04489861, study PRJNA283612) | anaerobic digester metagenome | isolation source: 4 biogas reactors fed with cattle manure at either 37C or 55C with and... | place: Denmark: Kongens Lyngby | collected 2014
GTTGACGGTGACCACGTGGACGCCCTTGCCGGTCAGCGCGTTCAAATAGGCCGGCGCCACGGCCACCAGGGTTTTGCCCTCGCCGGTCTTCATCTCGGCGATGCCGCCCCGGTGCAGGGTCACCCCGCCGATGAACTGGACGTCGAAGGGGCGGATGCCCATGGCGCGCAGCGACGCCTCGCGCACCGTGGCAAAGGCTTCGGGCAGGAGGTCGTCGAGCGATTCGCCGTTGTCGATGCGCTCTTTGAAGCGAGCCGTTTGGCCCCGCAAGCGCGCGTCGGTCATGGCCTTGATGCGGCCTTCGTGCATGGCGATGGCCTCCAAAATGGGGCGCATCTTTTTCATTTTTCGCTCGTGATTGGAGCCGAGCAGTTTTTTGATAATGTTCTTCATCTTGCGTTGGACCTCAAAAGCGGAGGCATCGCGTAGCGCATGGTGCGTGGCGCGTTATTTATCGACTGTCCAGGGCCAGGGGCAATCCGGATCGGAAGGGGGTTTGTTGGGATCGGGGTCGCTGTGCGCTTCGGTGGGCAGGCAGTACGTATCCGTAAAAATAGCGTCGATGTACGGGATGTTGCGGCATTCCCAGTGGTCGTCCTGGCGGCAGTGGGCGTCCTCGCGGCAGCGCTCCAAGCAGATGAGGTAGGCGCCGTCGACGCCGACGCAGTCGATGCCCGGGGCGCATTTGTCTTTGCCCGCTTCGTTGCAGCAAGCGGTGCAGTAGCCGCCGGGCGCGTTGATCATGCCCAAGACATCTTGGAGGCAGGCTTTGTTTTCGGCGGGATAATCGCGGCAGTCGCTGTTTTGGGTACAGCCGCTGCCAAAGCCCTGCCATGCGGCCAAGAGCAGCGGATTGGCCAGGGTTGCGGTGTCGGTGTCTGTGTCGGTGTCAGTGTCAGTGTCGTTGGCGTCGGCGCTGTCGCTGTCGGTCGCCGCGGCATCTGGTTTTGGCGCCGGCGTGGTGTCCGAGGTCGCCGTGCCATTGCCGTCTTCGCTGTCATCGGCACAATTGCAGTCGTTGTCGTAGACGTGGACAACTTCGTCCCAGCAGCCCGCGAACATCGCGGCGACAAACACGCCCAAACAGAGGTTGGCTAGATATTTATATTTCATTGTATGCGTACCCTTTCATTCGCCCGGAACCTTAAACGCAATTTTGCCACAGCGTCAACTTGCCCCTTCAATGCAACTGGAAAAACAACTATAAAACGGCGATGGACACCGCTTCCCGCTCCCCGCGCATTTCGCTGGGCATCTTGGGCCGCACGCCCGCCCCCCAACAGTGCAAGCGACGACTGGCCAAAACCCTCGGCGAAGACGAAGCCCTGCGCATTTACCAGCTCTTGTTTCGCCACACGTTGCGCTGCGCCCACTACGCGCACCAATCGCGCCCCTCCCTGCGCCCCACCCTGTGGTATCTCGGCGACAGACCCACCGATTACCTCAATGATTTCCTGCACTTCGAAGCCATTCCCCAACCGGGCACCGACTTTGCCGCCAACATGCAGGCGGTGATCGACCGCGCGGCAGACCCGGCGTTTTGCGGCGCCCTGCTCATCGGCACCGACCACCCCGAACTGCAACCCGAACACCTCGTAGCCGCGGCCGACGCCTTGCAACACAGCGACGTCTGGCTCGCCCCCACCGAGGACGGCGGCTTTTGGGGCCTGGCGACCCGCGTGCCCCTCCCCGGCATCTTTGCCCACATGCCCTTTTCCGTGCCCACGGTCTTTGACGAGCTGCGCCAGCGCATCGCCGCGCGCGCCCACTCGCTCCAGGTGGGCCCCCTGCTCTTCGATGTCGACACCGCCGACGATTGGCAGCGCGTCTCCGAAAAAAGTTTGTTTCGGTAGATCCACCGCATCCCACGTGCGTCTGCAGGGATGTACCCGTTGACAAACGGACCAGCAAGGGAGGCGGATATGCGTTCATTATTATTGGGAGTGGGTTTGGCAATTTGCGCGGCGCTGACATGCGGGGTAACCCCGGCACAGGCCCGCACCGTGGCCTTGGGCGACTACGGCCTTCAAATCGAAAGCGATGGGGTGCCGTTGCAAACGTTTTACCACCGCGGGTCGGTCTGGGCCGAGGGCGTCCGCGGACAGCGCTACGCCATCCGCGTGTTCAACCGCTCCAGCGAGCGCGTCGAAGCGGTGGTCACCGTGGACGGCCGCAACGTCGTCAGCGGGCAAAACGGGGATTACCGCACGCAGCGCGGCTATGTCATCAACCCCTGGGACTCGGTGCTCATCGAGGGCTTTCGGCGCTCGTACAGCGATGTGGCGGAGTTCACCTTCTCCGACGTGGGCGCGGCCTACGCCTCGCGCATGGGCACACCGCAAAACATCGGTGTCATCGGCGTGGCCATCTTCCGCGAAAAAGCGGCACCGGCACCCATCGTCGTCCCGCCCCGCCCGCCCCGGCCGTATCCGTCATCGGCGCCGAAGCGCTCCATGGAGAGCCATTCCGCCGCACCGGAGGGGGCGCGCGTAGAAGATATGGCGGGCAGCAGTCCCGAGGTGACCTCGCGCCGCAGCGACAACGCGCATCGCACCACACAGAGCATCGGCACGGCCTATGGCGACTCCCGGCGCTCCGAGGCGGTCAAGACGACCTTCACGCGGCAGAGCCAACGCCCCGACGCGCGCCTGGTGATGTATTACGACGACCACCAAGGCCTGGTAAAACGCGGGGTGATCTCCGTGCCGCCACCGCGCCCCACCCCGGATCCTTTTCCGCTCTCCAACGACCCCCAGTTTGCCCCGCCACCTCCCGGCTACGACCCCTACTACCGCGACTGAGCGATTTCCCCCGCGACGCCCCCGCGGTTTCCCCCGCGAGTTCCCCGGCCACAACGCCTGCTGTTTTTGCGATGCCTGCCCCGCCGCGACGGCGAGCGCTACTTGCGCATGCCGCGATTCCAGACGCGCACTTGGTTGCGGCCGCCTTCCTTGGCCGCGTACAGGGCGAGGTCAGCGCGCTCAATGAGGTCTTCTTTGGATTGCGAGTGCGCGGGAAAGGTGGCCACGCCCATGGAGATGGTGCAGCGCAGCTCCCCTTTGTCGGTGCGAAAGACTTGCCCCTCCAAGTCTTGGCGGAGGCGCTCGGCCAGTTGTACGGCTCCCTCGGTGCCCGTGCCCCCGCAGACGATGATGAACTCCTCGCCGCCGTAGCGCGCCGGCATGTCGGTGTCGCGCACGACGATGCGCCGCAGGGTGTCGCCGAGGGCCTTGAGCACCATGTCCCCCACGGGATGCCCGTAGGTGTCGTTGACGCCTTTGAACTTGTCGACGTCGCACAGGATGATGGAGGTCTCGCTGTTGAAGCGCAGGGACTGGGCGATTTGCCGGCTGAGCTCGTCCTGAAAGGACCGGTGATTGGGCAGCCCCGTGAGGCCGTCGGTGGTGGCGAGCTCTTCGAGTTGGCGCACCATGGTGGCGTTTTGCAGCGTGGTGCCCAGTTGGTTGATCATCACCTGCAAGGTGGTGCGGACTTCATCGGTGTACACCCCGGGCTTTTGCGAGGCGATCGTGAGGGTGCCCAGCACGGCGTCGCCAAAGACGAGGGGCAACACGAGCAGGGATTTCATCTTCTCGAAGGCGGGTTGCAGCTTGCGGTTGTAGACGATTTGCTGACCGGCCTCGAAGGCGCCGCGGTAGGGCAGAAAGTGCCGCGTCTTGACCGCGGAGGCGACGAGCCCCGAGACGTTGCTCACCTTTTCGCCGGTGAGGGCGTCGGCATTTTCGCCCCGGGCCAGGCGGATGACTTGGTTGCGCTTGTCCCCCATCGTGGCCACCGCAGCGAGATCAAAGGGGGCGATCTCCGAGGCGGCGTCTAGGGCGGCCTCCATGCAATCTTTTTCGGTGAGGGCCTGGCTCAGGGTTTCGGAGGCGCGCAGGAGCTTGCTCTGCTCGGACTTGGCCTTTTGCAGTTGCACAAACACGCGCTCGTTGGAGACGTTTTGCAAAATGCTCTCCACCGACTGCGCGAAGATTTGGCGCTCATCATCGCTGAACGGGGTGCCGTCCTTGCGGTCGCCACACAGGATGCCGCGGGCCGCCGCGCCTTCGAGAATGGGGACGCCCAAGAAATCGGTGACGCACCCGCCGCTCTGGTAGTAGGTGATGCCGGGATAGCCCGGTCGCAGCTCTTTGAGGGCGAGCGGTTGGCGGCTTTGCCAGATGCCGCCGAGGATGCCCTCCTTGACGCTGTACAGGCGCCGGTCGATGTCCTCGCTGTCGGAGACGCACTCGATGAGCTTGAGGCCGGTGCGCTTGTCGTCGAGCCAAAACAACATGCAGCTATGCAGTTTCAGGGTGCGCTTGAGCAGGTTGATGTGGTGGTACATCGCGCGGCGCACTTCGGTGACGGTGCAGCGCTGCAGCCGCTCGGCCTCGTCTTCTCGCGAGACGGTGCCGGCGTTGACCGCGGCGGTCAGGCGAAAGGCGCGGGCGTCGTCTTCAATTTGCTCGCGGGCCTGAGCGATTTTGTCGGCGGCGTGCAGGCGGATGCGCGTCACTTCGGAGCGGGTGAAAATAAAGTTGATGAGCGAAAACAGGGCGATGAACACCGCGTGCACCAGGGCGTGGGTGATGTCGGTGGCGGCGCCGTGGTTCACCACCAGGGCAAATTCGATGCCGATGGTGGCGGCCACCAGCGTGAAGCTCACCCACTGGCGGGTGTAGACCACCAAGAACGCCACCAGCACGAACACCGCCGGATAAAAATGCGAGCTCAGGCCGCCGGTCATCTGCACCCCGGCGTGGACCGCCAACACCAACAACAGGCCCAGCTCGAGCTCGTCGCGACCTTCGCGGACCGCGCTGCGCTCCTGGCGGGCAAAGCGCTCCTTGGCCTTGACGCCGAAGAAGAGCGACCAGAGCGCAAAGATCGCGCCGATGCCGATGCGGTGCGCGAGGCCCTGTGGCACCGGGGCGAAAAAACCGCAGATGACCAAGGCGGCAAAGGCACCGGTGAAGATGAACGTGCGCGTGCCGCGCCAACTTCTGCGGAGGCTGTAAATGGTGGCTTCCAGTGTCGTCAAAATACTCCCAGGCCGGAGGAGACAGCGCTCCGGCGCACCAAGACGAACCTACCTGCAAGGGGCCCGCAGGGTCAAAAAAGCGGCGGATTTTGTGGGGGGCGTTAGCCGAAGAAATCGAAACTTACGGCCATCATTTTTTCGAGGCGCTTGACGGCCTTGTGCTGGGCGAAAATAAAGACGCGATCCCCGGGCTGCAGCACCTCGTTGCCGTCTGGAATGATGGGGCGGTTGTCGCGAATGATGGCGCCGACGAGAGCGCCGTCGGGGAAGCGCAGGGTGTGCAGGGGGTGGCCCACGACCTCGGAGGTGGGCACCGCTTCGAATTCGATGATCAACATGTCGCCGCCCATGCTGAAGGTCAGCACCCGGCGTACGCTGCCCGTGCGGATGTGCTGCAAAATGGTGCTGATGGCCAGGGCCTTGGGGGACACCACCGCGTCGATGCCCGACTTGAAGATAATGGGGATGTAAGCGGTTTGGTTGGACAGGGCGATGACCCGTCGCGCGCCGAGGCGGTGGGCATTTAGGGCGACCAGGACGTTGATTTCCTCTTCGGGCAGGGCCGCCACAAAGGCGTCGCACTCGCGGATGTTTTCTTCGCGCAGGAGATTTTCATTGGTGGGGCTGCCGTGCAACACCAGGGTGCGGTCGAAGCCCTCGGCCAGCTTGTCGGCCTGCTCCGCGTCGGCCTCGATGAGCTTGACCGACATCTTGGTGGTGGTCTCGAGGGTGCGGGCGAGTATCTCGCCGATGCCGGTGCCCCCCGCGATGAAGACGCGATCGGTGTGGCGGCTCGGCAGCGCCAGCATTTGTGCCAAGGCGGCGGTGTCGTTGGGGTCCATGACGACGTACAGGAGATCGCCGCTGCGGATGTCGTCGTTGCCCCGGGGGATGCGCACTTGGTTGTCGCGGATGCGCGCGGCCACCAGCAAGGGCGGATGGGGCAACGCGGCGCGGAGCTCGGAGAAGGTTTTGCCGACAATGGCCGCTTGGGCCGGGACGCGCACGCCGAGCAAGGAGAGCTCGGAGCCGAAGTCCACGACGTCGATGGCGAACGGAGAGGCGACAATGCGCTGCAGGCGTTCGGCGGCGAGGCGCTCGGGGTTGATGGGAAATTCGATGCGAAAGCCCAGGGGCTCCAGGGCCGCCATGGAGGAGAACAAGGACTCGCTGCGGATGCGGGCCACGCGGCGGGCCAGCGGACTGCACAGGCGCGACACGGCGCAGGAGACGATGTTGACTTCGTCGGAGTCCGTCACCGCCACGATGAGGTCGGCGTCTTGGATTTGCGCGCTGCGAAATGTTTCGGGATCGGAGCCCGAACCGCAGACCGTTTGAATGTCGTAGGCATCGTTTAAAACGTCGAGCTTTTGCTGGTCTTGGTCGATGGCCACCACCACCACGTTTTCGGCTGTGAGCGCGCCAACAATGGCGGAGCCCACTTCTCCTGCGCCGATGACCACTGCTTGCATGTCGTTTGTCGCCTATGGAATGTTGAGCAGCTCTTTGACTTTGGAGATGACCTGCGGTGCTTGAATGGGCTTGGTGATGTACGCGTTGGCGCCGAGCTGCAGCGCGCGCTGTCGATCTTCGGCGGCGCCCTCGGTGGTGATGATCATGATGGGGACGTCGCGGTGCACGGCATCGGTGCGGATGCGCTTTACCAGCTTCAGGCCATCCATTATGGGCATGTTGATGTCGGTGATCACCAGATCGAATTTGCCCGCCGAGAGCTTTTTGAGGCCGTCCACGCCGTCGTCGGCTTCTACGACGTCGAGATGGCGAATGCGCCCCAGGGCGAACACGATGAGCTGCCGCATCATCGGGGAGTCTTCTACGACCAAACAGGTGTACTGAGCCATCGGATGCATCCTCCTGTTCTACAAACTGGCAAAGCTGTTCAGGCTGTCGGGCACGTTGCCGCAGCGGGCCAGCAGTCCGGCACCGACGATGGCGGCGGCGGAGTGTTGCGCGAGCAGCTTGAACAACTCAAAGTCGATATCGACGAAATCGGTTTTTTGTTCGAGAAGTTTGTAAATCACAATCACGCCAATGGCATCGCGCCCAAAGATCATGGGAATGCACGCGATGGGCAGGCCGTGTCGCTGGGCGTCTGCGGGCGCGGCGATGTAGTTGACCTGGGTGGCGGCGGCCTCGCCGATGGGGCCGTCGTTCCAGTCGATGGTGACGCCGCGGATGCGATCGCAGTGAAAGACGTGCACCGGCTGCAAGACGGGATGTGGCGCGTGCTCACGGCGCAAGAAGATGGCGAACTCCGCCGCGCCGATGAACTGCACCAACATTTGCTCGATGACGCTGAGCACCTCCGCCGCGTCGAGGGTGGCGTGTAGCTGAAACGACGCGACGTAGAGGTTGGCCATCTGGTCGAGTTCGCGCTCCATTTCGGCGAAGCGCGCGGTGTAGTTGTTGTGCTCGCCCACCATGTCGGTGGTGCTCTGGCGCAGCGATTGTCGCTCTTCTTCGAGCTCTCTGACGCGGGTCAGCAGATCGCGGATGGCGTCGTCGGAGGCGAGCTGCAGGCGCAGGTCGTTGTTTTCCTCTTCGAGGGCGGCGATGCGCTCGCGAAAGACTTGCAGCTCTTGCAGCAGTTGGTCGGTGAGCTCAGCGCCCTTGCGAAAGAATGTTTCCAAAAACTCTTCGCGCTTGGCTGCCAAGTTTAAAAAATCGTCGGGATCGGTTTTCGGGTCGTCTTTTGCCGTCATGGGTTTCATCCGTTTCACCAGTAGAACAATGGCGTTTTCTTATCATGCCCGCACCAAAGGCACAAACGCGCTGGCAGCAAAAAGGGCATTCACTCGGGCCTTTTGATTTGGAGGGATTTGATTTTTTTGTGCAGGTTGGTGCGTTCGACTCCCAGCAACTGCGCGGCGCGGGAGATGTTTCCGTCGCACTGGCTCAGGGTCTCGAGGATGTATTTGCGCTCGGCCATCTCGCGGAACTCCCGCAGCGTCGGGCGCCCTTCGGCCATTTCGGACGAGGGCAAGGGCATGGCGGCGTCGCGGGTGATGGACTCGGGCAGGTCGCTCATCTGGATGTTGCCCGCGCTCATGATGACCAGGCGCTCGGCCATGTTGCGCAGCTCGCGCACGTTGCCCGGCCAGGTGTAGTTTTGCAACACCTGCAGCACGTCGTCGCCAAGCGATTTTTGGGGGTAACCGTTTTCGCGGCAGAAGCTGTCGATGAAGAAGTGCAGCAGCAGCGGGACGTCGGAGAGGCGTTCGCGCAGCGCCGGGGAGTGCAGGGGCACCACGTTGAGGCGAAAGTAGAGGTCTTCGCGAAAGGCGCCCTGGGCCACGGCGGCGTCCAGGTCTTTGTTGGTGGCGGCCAGCACCCGCACGTCGACTTCGATGTTTTGCTGCCCACCCACGCGGGTCAGCTCGCCGGACTGCAGGACGCGCAGCACCTTGGCCTGGGCCGACAAGGTCATGTCGCCGATCTCATCCAAGAAGATGGTGCCGCTGTCCGCCAGTTCAAATTGGCCGCTCTTGCGCGCGATGGCCCCGGTGAACGCGCCCTTCTCGTGGCCGAAGAGTTCGCTCTCGATGAGCTCGGAGGGAATGGCGGCGCAGTTGACTTTGACAAACGGCGCCTCCGCTCGCGGGGACATGCGGTGCAGCGCGCGGGCGATGAGCTCTTTTCCCGTGCCGGACTCGCCGGTGATCAGCACCCGGGTCTTGGTGGGGGCCACCTTGGCAATTTGCGCGAACAGCGACTGCATCACCGGGGACTCGCCCAGCAGCTCGTGGCGCGCATCCACCATGGCGTGCAGCTCTTGGACGCGCTGTGTCAGGCGGCGCTGCTTCAGGCAGTTGGCCACGCGCACCAAGATGGCGTTGCGGTCCAGGGGCTTTTCGAAGAAGTCGGTCGCCCCCAGGCGCACGGTTTCGATGGCCTCGGAGGTGGAGGCGTGCCCGGAGATGACGATGACCGGGACCTCGCGGATGTCTTCGGGGCCGGAGCGGATGCGCGACAGGGTTTCGGCGCCGCTGGTGCCGGGGAGCTTCAAGTCTAAGATGATGACGTCGACAGTTTCGTTTTCGATGTAGGCCAGGGCTTCATCGCCGGTGGCGCAGGGGATCGCTTCGTAGCCCTCGCCCTCCAGCACCAAGGAGAGGGTGCGGCGGATGTTTTTTTCGTCGTCGACAATGAGGATTTTGGGGCGCTTCATTGCCATGCAATCAGGGGCCGATCATCGGCTCGTCGTTGGCCGTGCAGGTGTACAGCGCGTCCCACGGTGACTCGGTGACTTTGCCGGTGCCAGCGACATTGTCCGACCACGCGCAGGCGGGCTTGCAGCAGTCCTGCATCGTGGTGGTGTGGTAGCCATCGAGGAAGCCCTTGGCGCGCGCCGCGTCCGGCGTAATCGCCGTGGGGTCGACGTCGGGGATCGACGGGTCGTGTGCCAGGCGGCACCCGGTCACCCGCGTCAGGTGCTGGGGACAGTTGATGCGCTTGACGAGGATTTTCCAATTTTGATGGTACATCGAATTCACCCGGTTGCCCTCGATGCACGACTTGCGCGTAATGGCCTGCAAGGCCGCGTTGTCCGCGGTAATTTCGTTGCACATGCTCTCGATGCGCCCCTGGCAAGCGGCCGACCCCAGCGATTCGGGGTTCGGCATGGTCCAGTCCGGCGCGGTGTTGGGCGACTTGCACTCGTCGAGGCGAACCGTCTTGATGCCGCCGTCGTTGGCCTGACCGTAAACGGGATAGCCGCTGTACAAGTAGCTGCCGTAGGTGCCCGCCAGGCCGTTGTCAGCGCAGGCGTTGTGCGCACCGAACCCACCGGCGCCCATGTAGAGGTCGAAGCTCTGGCTCGTGGCGGCGATGTTAAAGACCTGAATGATGAGCGGTTTGGGCGGCGGCGATGAGGTCCACTCGGAGTCCGGCTCGGTGAAGACCGCCTGGTAGCATTCGCAGCACGGCTGAGACCCCCGCATGCCCGCGTCGATGCCCGAGGTGTTTGTGTCGTGTCCCCCCACCGCGTAAACAAACGGCGGGTCCTCCGGGTTCGGCCACTGGTAGCTCGCCGCGTCGTCCTTGACGGCCTTTTCCATGGCGGGGCTGAACATCATGTACCGCGAACACGCAAAGCCGACGGGACCGTCCTTCCCCGGTGCGTTTTCGCAGGCGTTGCGCGGCCGACACACGCCACCGCACAGCGTGTTCGGATTGCCCGAGATGCACGCCATGTCCTGCTCATAGGTGAAGCGCGTCTGGCAGGTGTCGGGCGGGTCGATGAGGTAGTCGGCGTCGGGGTTGAGCTCGCCGCTCGTGTCCACGCCGTTGCCCGTATCGACGCCGTTGGTCGAATCGCTGCCGACCGGAGCGCTGTCGGTGCGCCCACTGCCATCGGTGTTGTCCGGCCGGGTCGTGTCGTGCGGATCCGCGGTGTCGTGCGGGGTGGTGTCGCCGTCGGTGCGCCCGCTGTTGTCGGTGCCGTTGGGTCGGTCGGCGTCAAACTGGCCGTTTGTATTGCGGTCGCTCTCGCAAGCCACCAGTCCCCCGAGGGCCAAAATAACAATCAGTCTCTTCATGGCATATCTCCTCAACAATGTTTTGCGTTCGTCGCTCACTTTAACGCTTTTACAATATTTATCAGAGGATCGCCGATGCCAAAGGGTTTTTTGTTGTAGTGCTGCTTGGCGTGCTCGACCAGCAGCGCGTGGTACTCCTGGTAAACGACCACATCCGGGGAAATGGCCGACTCGACCTGTTGCTTCATGCTCATGTAAGAGCTGCGTTCATCGCATAACCCCAGCGCCAAAAAGATGCGCTTGGTGTACGCGTCGATCACAAACTCCGGCCTTGAAAACGCATAGAGCAAAATAGAATCTGCGGTTTCGTTGCCAACGCCCTTGCACGTCAACAAGGCCTCGCGGGTGATGTCTCCGGGTTCGTGGGCCATTAGAAACGCCACCAGGTTTTGGAGATACGCCGCCTTTTGGTTGTAGTACCCCGCAGGCCGAATCAACTCGCGGAGCTCTTCGACAGGCGTCGCGGCGAGCGCCGACAACGAGAGCCGTCCGGCGCGCTGCAGATTGCCCAGGGCTTTCTCCACATTGGTCCAGGCGGTGTTTTGGGTGAGGATGGCGCCCACGCAGATTTCAACGCGCTGGTCGTCGGTGCGCGGGTAGGTGTAGTCCCCCGGATGGTATCCCTTTGTCGCGCCGGTCTTGGTGGGATTGACCCCGTCGCAGGCCACCAGGGGCCACCACCCTTGCGGTCCGTAGCGATCCATCAACCAGCGGTACACAAACGCCAATACCCGTTGCTGCCTGTTGCCCATGTGCCTCCCGGTGCGCTCTCAAATTCTGCTTTAAAGTGCCTTCGTCGTTGTTGTTTTCGAATTCGAGATTATGATTTTTGGCACCATGACAAACCAAGAAAAATACGACAACATTTTTGAAGCCAACCGACAATGGATCGCGCGAAACCAGCGCGACAATCCGGGGCTGTTTCAACTCTTGGCCGAAAAGCAGCACCCCGACTTTCTCTATATCGGCTGCTCCGACAGCCGCGTACACCCCAACCAAATCATGGGCCTAAAGCCGGGCGAGGTGTTCATCCACCGCAACATCGCCAACATGATCAACCCCACCGATTTGAGCGCGCTTTCGGTGATCAATTACGCGGTAGAGCGCCTGGGCGTGAAGTTTATCGTTATTTGCGGGCACTACGATTGCGGCGGCATCGCGGCGGCGATGGACAACGCCGATCACGGCATGCTCAACCCTTGGCTGCGCAGCATCCGCGACGTCTACCAGACACACAAAGCAGAGTTGGACAGCATCCGCGACACCGATGAGCGCCACCGTCGCTTTGTGGAGCTCAATGTGTATGAGCAGTGCCGCAACGTGACGAAAATGGTCGACGTGCAAAAATCGTTTTTAAAGAAGGGCTATCCGCGCGTGGCGGGCTGGATTTTTAATATGCGCGATGCGCGTCTCTACGACCTGAATTTTGACTTTGATGAAGAGCTGAAAAAAATCCGCGAAGTTTACAACGTCGCCACCGACGACACCCCATAAGCCAACGCGCTCGCTTGATGAAAACTCAATCTTGGGTGCAGACCACGTCGTCGATGACGATATGGCCCATGCCCTCGGCGGTCTTGCTGATATCAAGGGCCAAAATGTGCTTTTGGGCATCAGCGGGGATGGCAAAGGAAATGCGCTGCCAGGTGTCGCTGTTCACATCCACGGCCTCTGAGAGCGCCGTATCCCCCGCGGGGGAACACCCCTGGTGGCGAATGGTTCCCTGGCCTTTCACCCAGTACACGCAGGTGTAATTCCCCGGAGGAACGGAAAACGATTCGGTGCTCAGGCGCTTGGCCTCAGCCTCGGGCTGGGTGATTTGCACGGCGTAGTTGTTGCGTTGTGGCGCGCCGGGATAAATTGCATCGTCCCGTTCATGGCGCCGGATGGCCGCGGGATCCAAATCGGAGCGGCACGCCTCCCCCCAGTCGATGCCCATGTGCAGACCGTACCATGCGTCGGGAATGAAGTGTTCTCCGCGATAGGGAATGTAGTAGGTGTCCCAAGAATCCATCCCACCATTCGGAACGATGTTGCAGGCGTCCCACGCGTACTGGCATGCGTGCGCGGCGACATCGCAGGCCGGTTTGCCATTGTCGCAATCCAATGTGGTACGGCATCGCCCCGAACGCAGGTGGCATCGACCATCGCTGCGCGAACACTCTTCCCATTCCTCGCACAAAACACCGCGGCACAGGTCGGTGTATTCGCCAGTATCCGAACCGGTGTCATCGCCCGTGTCCGTATCTGTGCCCGTGTCCGTATCTGTGCCCGTGTCCGTATCTGTGCCCGTGTCCGAACCGGTGTCGTCACCCATGCCAGTGCCCGTGTCCAAACCGGTGTCGTCGCCCGTGCCAGTGCCCGTGTCCGAACCGGTGTCGTCACCCATGCCAGTGCCCGTGTCCGAACCGGTGTCGTCGCCCGTGCCAGTGCCCGTGTCCGAACCGGTGTCGTCGCCCGCGTCACTGGACGAATCCGTGTCGTTCACATCGTCGTTGTTCCCGCTGCCGCCACATGCGCACAACACCAGGGAGAAAAGCCCCAACAAAAACAACCGCCATTTTGTTTTCATAATTTGCCTCTCGCAAAAAACGCCCTCGCCGGACCTGCCAATGCCTTTTCATGGTGCCACAGGATGCCTCACCCGTACACGAAGACATCGTTGGAATTGACTAGGGCAATGGGTCGGGTTCGGCTTTTTTTGCTTCTTCTCGCTGCGCGGTGCCCAGAAACCACCGCCCCAACACCATCGAGAGCAACACCACGCCGCCGATGATGCCCGCCACCCACAGCGGGTGCTCGGCGATGTACTGAATGTGATCTTGCTGGGTCTTGCTCAGAATGCCCGCCAAGGCCGCCAAGCCAAAAGAGCCCACGCAGGCCCCGGTCATAATCGAGGCGACGATCTCGCGGCGCCGCATTCCCAAAATGCGCCCGATGAACACCCCCAGCACCGAGCCCGTTCCCTGAAACGGCAAGGCGACGAAAATGGCGAGGCCCAGCCATGAAATGGTGTGAATCCACTTGTGTCGGTGCAAGACGTCGTGACCGGAGAGCTGCACCTGCCGCAGGTGACCGCCGAGCTTGGGAATTTTAAACAGCAGGTGCATATTGAAGAGCAAAATCAGCGCCGTGGCGAAATCGCCCAGCACCACCAGGGCGGCGATCGCATAAGACGACAGCGGCGCGTTGGGCGAGACGCCGGCAAAGACGACGAACTTGCCCAGCCCCACAAACGAGCCGATGACCAGCGACAGCATGTGTCGAAACGTGTGCCAACCCGCCGCGACAAAGGTCACCACAAACAAAATGCCAAACAACGCCAGGGGACCAAAGGTGAACAAGAGCCGCAGCGGAACGGGTACCGGCCTAAATTCGGCCTCCGCTTCGCGAATGGACGGCACTTTTTTGATGGCGTGCATGGTGTTTGGTACGAAATCCCCTGTTTTTCTTTGCTTATCGCGCCCTTAGGGCAATGTCGAATACTTCCTGATATTTTTTGGCGTAAACGAACTGCAGGCCTTCGATGGTGTGGGGCGGGATTTCGCGCACATCGCGTTGGTTTTCGAACGGCAAAATGACTTGGCGCACCCCGGCGGATTGCGCGGCGAGCACCTTGTCGCGGATGCCACCCACGGGCAGCACCTCGCCGGAGAGGGTCATCTCGCCGGTCATGGCCACCCGGGACCTAGGACGCAAGCCCTTGTCGTTGTACAGCAGCGAGATCAGCGCCGTGGTAACGGTGATGCCCGCCGAGGGGCCGTCCTTGGGCACCGCGCCCGCCGGAAAATGCACGTGGATGTCTTCGCTTTTGAAAACATCGAGGTTGATGCCGTAGTGCTTGTGGTGATGCCGGATAAAGGACAGGGCGATCTCCACGGACTCTTTCATGACGTCGCCCAGTTGTCCGGTGACCCGAAAGCGCCCGCTGCCCGGCATGCGGGTGGTCTCGATGCGCAGGATGTCGCCGCCCACCGGGGTCCAGGCCAGGCCCACCGCCGTGCCGATGGTGGGGTTTTTGAGCGGCTCTTTGAACAGCCGTCGCGGCCCCAAAAACTCCTCGAGCTTGGGACCCGTAACCGTGAGGCGGCGTTTTTCGCCCGACGCCACTCGCGCAGCGGTCTTGCGGCAGATGCGCCCGATGGCCCGCTCCAGGTTGCGCACCCCGGCTTCGGCGGTCCAGCCCTCGACGATGCGCGGCAGGATGCGGGCGGGAATTTGCAGTTGGCTGGGCTTGAGCCCGTGGGCTTCGCGCTGCCTCGGCACCAGGTATTGCTCCGCGATGGCCACCTTTTCATCGAGGATGTACCCCGGGATCTGGATGACCTCCATGCGGTCGAGCAGGGGCCCGGGGATGTTGGACTTCACGTTGGCGGTGCAGATGAACATCGCGTGGGACAGGTCGAAGGGGATGTCGAGGTAGTGGTCGAGGAAGGTGTTGTTTTGCGCCGGGTCGAGCACCTCGAGCATGGCGCTGGAGGGATCGCCGCGCCAGTCGTTGCCCAGCTTGTCGATCTCGTCGAGCATGAACACCGGGTTGCGCACCTCCACCGACTTGAGCGCCTGCAGGATTTTGCCCGGCATGGCCCCGATGTACGTGCGGCGGTGCCCCTTGATTTCGGCCTCGTCGCGAACGCCGCCCAAGCTGAAACGAAAAAAGCGGCGGTTGAGGCAGCGCGCGATGGACTGCCCCAGGCTGGTCTTGCCCACCCCGGGGGGCCCGGCGAAGCACAGGATGGCGCCCTTTTGGTCGGGCTTGAGCTTGCGCACGGCGAGGAACTCGATGATGCGGTCTTTTACCTCCTGCAGGCCGTGGTGGTCCTCGTCGAGGATTTGCCGCGCCCGTTGCAAGTCGTCGGCGTCTTCGGTCTCCTGGCTCCAGGGCAGCGACACAATCCAGTCCAGGTAGGTGTGGATGACGTTGTATTCGGGGGACTCGGGATTCAAAATCTCCAGGCGCTTCAGCTCCTTGCGCGCGCGGTCGGCCACGGCCTCGGGCAGGCCATTGCGGCTGATTTTTTCTTCGAGCTCCTGGGTCAGCAGTTCCTTTTGGTCGACCTCTTCGCCGAGCTCTTTGCGGATGGCCTTGAGCTGCTCGCGCAGGTAGTACTCCCGCTGGGTCTTCTCGACCTTCTCGCGAATCTCTTCGCGGATGCGCCCGGCGAGCCGCGCCAGCTCCAGCTCGCGCACCAACACCTGCACGATGATGTCGAGGCGTTTTTCAATTTGCAGCACCTGGAGCAAGCGGATGCGCTCCTCTCGCGGCATGTCCACGTGCGCCGCCACAAAGTCGGTGAGCTGGGCGGGGCCTTCGAGGTTGGCCGCGGCGATGTTGAAGCCCTCGGGCAAGCCGGGAATCTCCTTGAACAAGTCTTGTAGCGACATGCGCGCCGCGCGCCACAGGGCGTGGTTTTGGGTGGTGTCGTCGAAGGTTTCGATGGGGTAGTCCACCCGGGCGATGAGGAAGGGCTCGGTGCGCAGGTAACGATCAACTTTGATGCGGGCGATGCTCTCGATGAAGATGGAGCGGTTGCCGTCGGGCAGGTTGAGCACCTTGTGGATGCGCGCCAGGACGCCAAAGGGGACGATCTCGTCGGGTTCGGCGGGCGTGGCGGCGTCTTCCTCCACCGCGGTGATGCGCGGGCAGAGCGCGATGAATGGACCGTGGGTCATCGAGAAGGCCACGGCGTTTTGCGCGTAGCGCGAGGCGAGCACCATGGAGGACGGCATGCCCGGAAACATCACGTGTTCGTCCAGGGGGATGACCACCAGGTTCTTGGGCCGGTCGCCCTTGGACTTCATGATTTGGCTGACATCGGCAACGCTGTCCGCCTCGGCGACGGGCATGGTCACCGGGTTGCCATCGTCGTCTAGCAGAATGGTCTTTCGCTTTTCTTCCATGCGCACTCCTTCCCTGCTGCGAATGGCATTGTAAGCACAAAACCGATGCCGTGAAGCCAGAGAGACAAAAAGGGACAATGAAAAGCGGCAATTATTTTTTGCACACAAACAGCGCCTGGAACCAAGATTTGATTTTCGCCCAGTAGGCCTTGCCCAACAGGGCGATGGACGCCACAAAGCTCACCTCGCCCACCACCACCAGCGATGCGGTGACCACCGCCCGATGCGGCATGGGGGTAAAGGGCACAACTGGCGCGCCAATCCAACAGAGCACCGCCACTGACAACAACACAAATCCCAGGGTCTTTTTCACCGCGCCTCCTGCCTACCCACTGTAATGCTTTCATGAATACAATCGCGCCGCCCTGTCAATCGCGTCATCGGCCAATCGCGCCGCCGGTCAAGAATCAACACCGCTCGGGTTTAAAAAGAAAAGCGTTGCATATTTTTTTTATCTCGATATTCTGTACTGTTTTGCGAATCGAGGTACAGCGTGAAAAAAACAAAGCGAATCAAACAAGGCATTTTGAAAACTGCACACCAAAAAACGGCGCAAATTTTGCGTTCTCATGCTCCCCAGCGCCGTGCCATGCCCGTTGCTGCGACGTCGCTAGAGCGCCGCAACTTGCTGCAAAACCTGTTCTGCGTCCCCGCGTTGGCCGCGCTGCCATCCTTGAGCGTGGAGAGCGTGGCGAGCTCGGCGCGCGACAATCCAGAAGAGAACGTCGACTTTTATATGTCGATATTCCGCAACGTTCCGTACATTGCCGCCAATGCGATTTACGACGGCACGCCGCCGCGGATCGTCGCCATTAAACTGGACGAAACCCGCATTCCATTTCCCTCCGCCACCGAGGGTGATTACCAATATCAGTTTACCAAGCGCTGTCTGGGCGTGAGCATCCAGATTGAATTTACCCGTGCCATGGCGCGGGGCGACCACATTAACTGGACGCAATATATCAGCCCGCACCTCACCATCTCTCCACCGCCAACAAGCGGCTATTGCGCTCACTCCTCCTATCTCTTTGAGCACTTGGCGTGGATCGTGACACAGCGCATGCCCATCGGCAGCGTGACGCTCGCTCCCAACACGCGCTACACCATCAGCGTGAGCGGTGCCACAACGGACATCTACGGCTATCCCTTCGACGGCAATTACGACGGCACCGGGGGCACCGACTTCCATTTTTCCTTTGTCACGGGCGACGCCAGAAAAGACGCCATTCCCTGCCAACCCGGCGTCTGCGATTGCCTTAATTTGAGCGTTACCAAAAAACATCGCTCTTGAGTGCACCTGTACCCGCAGTCGCAATCCCAAAAGAAGCCAACAAGCTGTTTTTATTGACGCTTTAACTTCATAAGCGCCCCTTTCGCACGCCCTAATCGGTGGTGTTCAGAGTCATTATCCGACATTATCCGGGCCCTAATCGGTGGTGTTCAGTTCATTACCCGGGGCGTTCAGTTCATTCTCCGGGAGTTCCGAAAAATGTTGTGATGGCGATGTTTCGGGTTGAGCATGCGCGGGGCGAGAGTATGATATGGGAACGAACGAACGCATTACACATCTTGGACAGCAGTCACCGTCATCGGAGACGCTGCAGCCGGCCACTGGGCCAGTTTGAGGAGAATATCAAATGGTAGGCAGAATACCTGTATTGGGCATTATTCTATTAATAATAGGGCTTTTTTCAGCAGCCTTAACTGTGAAGATGGTGTTTTTTGACATGCCAACCGCAAAAAACTTAATGCAAGAAGCCATATACGTTGGAAGTGACAAACCTCTTCCCGAAAATGAAGGAAAAATCGTTATTGTAAACGGGGCGCTTAAGCTTGTAAAGCCTGCTTATG
>LSQX01396092.1_pt1 | contig 18348 bp, 19 predicted proteins | sample 654561 | NCBI WGS metagenome assembly LSQX01 (sample SAMN04489861, study PRJNA283612) | anaerobic digester metagenome | isolation source: 4 biogas reactors fed with cattle manure at either 37C or 55C with and... | place: Denmark: Kongens Lyngby | collected 2014
ACCTGCTCGGCCACCGGCAGGGTGAGTTGCTGCCCGGTCCGCAGACGGCCGGGCTCGCCATTGACGAAGGCATGCGGGTTCAGCGCATGGATGGCATCCATCTGCCGCTGCAGCGAAACCGATTCATTCACCCGGGTCGCCGCCGCAATACTCCACAGGCTGTCCCCGGCAACGGTCTGATAGTGCGCAGCACCCGGCTGCGGCTGCAATACCGGTTGCGCACGGGGCGCCGGAGCCGGGCGCGCAGGACTGTCGCTACCGGACTGTGCTGCCGAGCCTGAGCGTACCTGACGCGGAGCGGGTGCCGAAGGTCGGACCGCTGGCGCAGGCTGACTGCTGGAGGCAACCACCGGGGTTGGCGTATACAGCGGCGGGTCCAGCAGCAGGGTGTATTCACGCATCAGCGAGCCGTTGGCCCGCTTCAGCTGCACCAGGAAATTCAGGTAGGGCTCGCGGACCGGCTGGCTGGATTCGACCCGGATAACCAGTTGCTGACCAAGCAGCGTCGGGGTGAAGCGCAGATCGGTGAGAAAGTAGGGTCGGTCGATACCGACCTGGGCAAAGGCAGCGGCGTCCGCCAGGGAGACACTGATGTCCGCCGGGCTCAGCCCCTGGGTGTCATGCAGTTGAATGATGCCCTGCAGCGGCTGATGCAATGCCGACTGCAGCTGCAGTTCGCCCAGTCCCAGCGCCAATGCCGAGCCACTGTACAGGGCAGTCAGCGACATCATTCCCAGTGCTATCCGGCGTTGAAAGTTCATATCAATCTTCCCTGGCTTGAAATGAGGAGTATCCGACCGCAACAGGAGGTCGGCCACCGGGAGCCACAGCAATATGCTGCATTCAGGCCATTATTATGGCATTACTTTTCCTGCATGCGAATAGATCGGCTTGATTATCGTCAAATATATGAAATATAGCAGGCCCGGCGGCGCAGGCAGTCATTTGTTTGACGCCAAATCGCAGCGGCGGATGGATGAGGTAGAATGGCGCTTTTACCGAATCATCCGGATATGCCATGAGCGATGTAGACAAGCTATTCGCCAGTCCCCTGGCGCAGGTCAGCGATTTTGTGTTCGATCATGATGTGGCGCGGGTCTTTCCCGACATGATCAAGCGCTCGATTCCAGGCTACCCGACCATAGTCGAGAATATCGGCGTGATCAGCGCCCACCACGCCCAACCCGGCACCCTGATCTACGATCTCGGCTGCTCGCTGGGGGCGGCAACCCAGTCCATCCGCCGCCATCTGCGTCAGGAAGGCTGCCGCATCATCGGGGTGGACAGTGCCGAGGCCATGGTCGAGCGCTGCCGTGAGTATCTCAGCGCCCAGGACGCCATGATCGAAGAGCTGGCCCCGGCCAGCGTCATACACGGCGACATTCTCGAGCTGCCGCTGGAGCCCTGCTCGGTGGTAGTGCTCAACTTCACCCTGCAATTCATTGCCCCGGACCAGCGCCTGGAGCTGCTGCGCCGTATCCGTGACGCCCTGCTGCCCGGCGGCATACTGATCCTCTCGGAAAAATTCCGCTTTGAGCAGCCCGATACCCAGCACCAGCTGGAGCAGGTGCACTACGCCTTCAAGCGGGCCAATGGCTACAGCGATCTGGAGATTGCCCAGAAACGCAGCGCGATCGAGAACGTCATGTTGCTGGACAGCCAGCAGGCACACATGGAGCGGCTGCGCGCTGCCGGTTTCAGCCAGGCTTATACCTGGTTCCAGTGTTTCAACTTCGGCTCCATAGTGGCACACGCGTGATCGATTACACTCCCCTCTACCAGACCCTGAACAATACCCCTCTGGCCCACTGGCTGGACGACCTGCCCGCCGCCCTCGAACAGCGCCTGCAGGAAGCCCGGCGCCACGGTGACCTGCCCCGCTGGCAGGCCAGCCTGGAGCTGCTGCCCGAGCTGCAACCCGAGCACCGGGATCTGCGCAACGGGGTCAGCATTGGCCGGGCCGAAGAGCTCAACGCCCGCCAGCAACAACAGCTGCTGAGCGGTCTGCAGGGTCTGCATCCCTGGCGCAAGGGGCCCTTCGAGCTGTTCGGCGTGCAGCTGGATACCGAATGGCGCTCGGACTGGAAGTGGGACCGGGTCTCCCCGCATCTGGATCTGCACGGCAAACGGGTGCTGGATGTGGGCTGCGGCAATGGCTATCACATGTGGCGCATGTGGCAGGCCGGGGCGGCACTGGTGGTCGGCGTCGATCCCAACCTGCTGTTCCTGACCCAGTTCCAGGCCATCCGCCGCTACCTGCCGGAGGCACCGGTGTGGCAGTTGCCCTTTACCCTGGAGGAACTGCCCGAACCCACCGCTGGCTTCGACTGCGTGTTCTCCATGGGCGTGCTCTACCACCGCCGCGCGCCGCTGGAGCATCTGCTGCAACTCAAGGCCTGTCTGCGTCCGGGGGGTGAGCTGGTGCTGGAGACCCTGGTCATCGAGGGTGACGAGCAGCAGTGCCTGATCCCCGAGGACAGGTACGCGCAGATGCGCAATGTCTGGTTCCTGCCCTCGGTGCCCATGCTCGAGCGCTTTCTGCGCCGCTGCGGCTATGTCGATGTGCGCTGCGTGGACCTGAACCGCACCAGCACCGAGGAACAGCGCAGCACCGAATGGATGCGCTTCCAGTCGCTGTCGGACTTCCTCGACCCGACCAATCCGGCACTCACCTGCGAGGGCTATCCCGCCCCGCTACGCGCCACCCTGGTCGCCCGCCGTCCCTGAGGCGGCGTCCGCCCGGCGCAGGCTGCAGATCCAGCCCAGGGCAAACCAGCCTGCGGGCATATCCGGCCAGTCATGCTCTCCCAGTCCGGCCAGCTCATGGCCGGGCACCTCGGCCCGGGCCAGCAGGCGTTGCTGCCACCAGAGCAGGTAGTAATCGTCACCCGGGGCGTGCTGATTGGCCATCTCCGCGCGCAGGCGCATGGGCAGGGATTCGAACAGCAGACGGTCGATGGCCGGGTAGATCCGCCGCTCGTTCTCCAGATAGGCGGAACGTGCTGCTGCGGGCAGCTTAAGCAGCTGCGCAAGGGTTTCCAGCTGCGCCGCATAATCCCGGTGGCTGTGCAGCGGATCAAGCCGCTGACGCCAGTCCAGTTGCAGTCGCTCCACCCCCTCCACCAGGCTCATTACCCCCGCTGAGGGAGCATCCAGCAGACTGGCCAGCAACTGCCGCCGGGCCAGCGGCAGCCCCGTCAGCAACATGGCCAGCTCGGCAGAGCTGGAGCCCGCTGCCGGGGTCCAGCGGCTGGCGTTACCCTCCGGCAGCTGCAGCACCCGCTGGCAGCGCTGCGTCCAACTGGCCGGCAGCAGTTGCTCCTGCAGCTGCTGCCAATGCTCCTGCAACTGATCCTTGCGCTTATCCAGCCAGCGTTCGAGTTGCCAGCGACGGCGGGATTTATATTGCGTCATCCGGTACCGCTCCCAACCTGTCCCTGATGCCCTGAATGATGCCGCGGTTATCCTCGGCCAGTTGCTGCCGGTCCTGCAGCGGCACGGCGCGGCACAGATCCAGGGTAAAGTGCCCCAGCCGGGCACTGTACAGCCCTACCCCGACACCCTGCCCGACCCGCGCCGCGAGCTTTTCCAGCATGCCTGCCAGCAGGTTGTCACTCAGCGCGCCGATGGCCGCCTCGGTGCCCCCGGCCAGGGCGATATTGCGCAGCACATGACGGGCCAGCCGCCAACTGCTCAACTGGCTGATCGGCAGGCCATAACACACGGCGATGCGCTGCATCATGCGCAGATTGCGCCACACCACCAGCAGAATATCCACCGTCACCCAGGGGCTGGTTGCCACCAGCAGGCCGGTGCCCACGGCATCACGCTGCAGCAGCCGCCGGGCCTGGGTATCCAGCGGTTGGTAGAACTGCTGGTTCAGCCGCCGGGTCACCTCCTCGGCACTGTGCGACTGGTCAAGATCGGTGCAGGCGGCATGCAGGCGAGCGGCCAGTGGCGTGTCCTGATACAGCCCCTGCAGGCGCTCCAGCCAGTCCAGCGCCAGGCGTTCCCGGGGGTCGGCCAGCGCCGCCTGCATTTCCAGCCGCAGCTGTTCCATATCGGTCAGCCGCGCCCGTTGGCGACGGATATCCCACCAGGCCTTGAGTCCGGTACCGGCCAGCCCGACACCGAGCAAACCGACCAGCGAGCCTGCCAGCGGCTGCCATTGCCAGGCCGCCAGCGTCCATTGGCCCCACTCCCAGGCGGCAATACCCAGCACACTGGCCAGCAGCAGCCGTCCCAGACGGCCCGGCCAACGGCTGCGCGGCGGTGCATTGCTCAGTCCCGGCAGTGGCTGCTCGATCATCGGCTGCTCCGCTGACTCTGGCCGCGCCTCACCGAGAATCCGCGTGGGTTGCACCTGCTCGCTGCCGGTGGGGCTGAGGGTTTCCAGAATCCGGGTTTTCTGACCTTCTTTCATGACACCACGCCCTCCAGCATCCAACCGACCAGATCATCCATACGGTAATGGGGAAAGGGCTCGTTGCGATGCAGTCCGCTGGGTGGCCGCAGATTCAGCAGCTCAGGGCCCTGCACCTGCAGATCCAGCGGCAGGTGCGGCGGAATCCCCCCGGGCTGATAGCGCACCAGTCCCTCTTCGCCCTGCAGCCCGGCCACCAGGGTATCGCCCTCCTGACGGGTGGCACGGATCGCTGCCAGGGGGAAGCCACGCACCTGCACCCCGCCATGACGCACCTCGGACAGGCTGTCGGTAAGCAGATCCTCCAGACACTGCTGCACCGCCCGCTGCTGCTGCGGAGCAACCTGATCAACCTTGGTGGCGCACACCGCCAGCTGGCTGATGCGCGGCTTCCAGAAGCGCCGCCACAGGCTGTTGCGACCATAACGGAAGCTCTGCAGTACCGACTCCAGCGCCGCCTTGAGATCGCTCAGTGCCGCCTGCCCGGCATCCATCGGGGTGAGCATGTCGACCAGCAGTATCTGCCGGTCCAGGCGACTGAAGTGCTCGTCGTAGAAGCCCTTGACCACGAAGTCGCGGTAATAGCGAAAGCGCGCTTCGCCTTCGGCCCACCAGCTCCCGGCCGAGCCGCTGGAATGTCGGTTGGCCGACAGCAGGGGCACAAACAGCAGCATCTCCGCGGCCACACCGCTGCCCGGCAGCAGAAAGCGTCCGGGCTGGTTGCGCGACAGCCCGGCGTCACGGCGGCTGCGCTGCAGAAAGTCGGTCCAGGCGGCGGTCAACCGCTGCAACTGGGCACTGTCCTGGGGGGCGGCAGGATCAATCGCCGCCAGCTCATCACGCAAGGCCCCGGCCAGAGTGCTGCGCGGCTCGCTGCCGAGCCAGTCGCGCATCTGCTCGCACCACTGGCCGTAATCCAGCTCCAGCAACGGCAGGTCCAGCAGCCACTCCCCCGGGTAGTCCAGAATTTCCAGACGCAGCGAACGGCTCGACTGCACCCGCCGGAGCAGACCGCTCTGACGAAAACGCAGGTCGATCACCACCCGGGACAGGTCGGTGGTGGAAGTCGGCCACTGGGCCGGATCGGCGGAAAGACTGCCCAGCGCCTGCAGGTAGGCAAACGGCTGCTCCACCCCGTCACGCTGCCAGCGCACCGCCTCCAGCCGATCGAACGGCGGACGCCGGGCCAGCAGCCCGCGCTGGTGGTTTTCCAGCTGATTGATCAGGCTGGTAATGAAGGTGGTCTTGCCTGCCCGGCTCAGCCCGGTCACCCCCACACGCAGGGGCTGCCCGGTCAGGCTGACCGCCTGCTGCTGCAGGTCTGTGATCCATTGCGGCTTTTTAATTACGGGCATGCCGGGCACTCCTGAACTCGTGTATGGTCTATCCAAGCCAGTATCGCACAACCACGCCGGGGAGAGATTCAATGGCACATACAGACACACACAGCAAAGCAATAGGTTATCTGCTGTGGATTTTTGGCTTCATGGGGGCGCACAGGTTCTATTACGGCAAACCCTGGACGGGCACCCTGTACTTCTTCACTCTGGGGCTGTTCTTCATCGGCTGGATTGTCGACCTGTTCCTGATTCCATCGATGGACGCCAAGGCCGATCAGCGCTTTCGCCCCGGACGGATCAATTTCAATCTGNNCTCGGCATCCTCTATGACTACTGGACGCTGAACGAGCAGATTTCCCAGAAGAACATAGAGAAGGCCTGGTAAGCGGCGGCAGGTGCGCGCCTGCCGCTATACCGGATCGTTACGCGTCAGCAGCTCATCGGGCAGATGCACTATCCAGTCCTCGGCCTGGGGCGGCATCTGCAGATGATAGCCCTGGGTCTGCAGGTTGTGCATGACCTGCAGGATATCCTCCCGGGCCAGCTTGCGCTGTTCGCTCAACACCAGATCCATCGCGTGCTCCGGTTTGCCGAACAGCTTCAACAGCGCCTCGGGCAGCTCGGACACGCCCTTGTCCCGGGGCACATACAGATACATGCCCGGCTTGCGCGGGCTGCGGTAGATCGAACACAGCAGTTTCATGCGCCCTCCCCCTTGCTGGAAAACTGGTTGGCCAGTGCCAGCAGCTCTTCACCCATCAATTCCCGACGCCAGCCAGTCAACTCATCCGGCAGGCTGTAGGGCCCGCAGGGGTAGCCGGTGCGCACCATGGCTTCAAGTATCTTCTTGCGCAGCATCAACTCGCTGGCCATGCCCAGCCGCTCGGCCTGGCGCTGGCCGACCTTGCGCAATACCTTGAGCAGGCGGTTGGCATCCGCCGGCAACGGCTCGGGCAACGACTGCGGCCACTGCTGCTCGGGCACCTGACGCCCCTGACTGATCAACCCGAGAATGGTCTCGCCATCCTGACGCACGGTGCGCGGATGCATGTCATCCATGCGCGCCAGTTGCCCCAGGGTATCCGGCTGGCGCTGGGCCAGCGGACACAGTGTGGACTCGCGCAGCAGGCGGTTACGCGCCACATCCCGCTGGCGGGCAGCCCGTTCACGCCAGTCACACAGCACCTGCAGCACCGCCAGCTCGGCGGGCTTCAGGCGCCAGGCCTGCTTGATGCGCTTGTAGGCCTGCTCCGGTTCCGGCAGAACACGGGCGTTGGCTACCAGCTCGGCGGTATCTTCCAGCAGCCAGTCCACCAGCCCCGCCGCTTCCAGACGTGGCGCCATCAGGGCATAGATTCGTGCCAGATACAGGGTATCGTCCACCGCATACTGCAGCTGCTGCGGGCTCAGGGGCCGTTGCAACCAGTCCGAGCGGGTCTCTTCCTTGGGCAGATCAATACCCAGCAGGCTGTTGACCAGCCGGGAGTAGGACATGGAAAAATCCATGCCCAGATAGGCTGCGGCAATCTGGGTATCGAACAGCGGCGCTGGCAACGCCCCGCACAGGTGCTGAAACACCTCGAGATCCTCGCTGCAGGCATGCAACACCTTGACCACGCCGGGCGCTTCCAGCAGGGCAACCAGCGGCGACCAGTCGGTGATCGCCAGCGGATCGATCAGACAGGACTGTTGCCCATCACCGACCTGGATCAGTCCGGCAATGGGAAAGAAGGTTTCAGTACGAACAAATTCGGTGTCCATTGCCACAAAGGGCAAGGTCAGCCAGTGCTGGCAGTATTCAGCCAGCACAGCATTCTGATCGATGATCTGCGGTTGAGCCTCGGTTGACATCATAAAATCCCGGTTCCTTGACTGGGGCAAACGGCCCCGCTGCGCAGTATAACCGAGGCACCCGCCGGGGCGGGCTGCAACTTTCGATCATTATGTAATGCTGGTTCCGGCTCTGCCCTGCCCGGCGATAAAGATTTCTCCATCCAGAAGGGTCAAGATTGATCGTTATCAACCGATACAGGGACTGACAACTTATAATCTGCGTTGCCGGAATGCCCCGTTCAGGAGTCCAAATGGATTTTTTTCAGCACTTACAGCTCAAGTACAAGTTCTGGGCCGTCAATACGGTTACCTTTATCAGCACCATGCTGCTGGTTCTGGTAGCCCTCTGGGTAGAACAGGATCGTATCCATGTGGAACGCCAGCAACTGGCCCGGGAGCTGGTTACCCTGGCCAGCACCGACCGCGCCCCGGCCGGGCTGCGCTGGCTGGATGCAGCGGGAAACGCAGCCCGCACCACCAGTACCGCCACCTGGATTCCCGGTGAGGCACTGACCACTCATGCAGCCGTTCCGCTGCACGGTGCCTGGGCGGTGCAGCATGAGGGCCAGCCACGCCTGCTGGCAGTGGATCAGCAGCATTATCTGGCGCTGCTGTTCGAGCGTGCGCCGCTGTATGCCGTGGCTGTGCTGATACTGATGCTGGGCGTGCTGACCGTATCCCAGCTGCTGATTTCCTTTATCACCACCAATATCCGGGCCCTGCGTGACGTGATGCTCACGGTACAGGAAACCGGCGACCTGACCCTGCGCGCCAACGCCACCTCCCGGGATGAGGTCGGCTCCATGGCCCGCGCCTTCAACGCCATGCAGAGCTCCCAGCAGGAGGTGGTCGGCACCGTGCGTCTGGCAGCCGACCAGCTGGAGCAGGGTACCGACGAAATGGCCCGGTTGATGACCAACGTCAAGGACGGCATGGTCACCCAGCAGGGCGAGACCGATATGGTGGCTGCCGCAGTCAATGAAATGAGCGCCACGGTGCAGGATATTGCCGGCAACACCGCGGTTACCCGGGATCAGTCCAGCCAGGCCGATGCCCTGGCCCGTGAAGGCCGCGACCAGGTGGTCCAGGTCAGTCAGACCATCGCCGGACTGGCCACCAGTATCGAGCGCTGTACCCAGCACATGCAGAAGCTGGAAGGCCACAGTCAGGAAATCAGCGGAGTGGTCCGGGTCATCCGGGATATTGCCGAGCAGACCAACCTGCTGGCGCTCAACGCCGCCATTGAAGCAGCCCGGGCCGGTGAATCCGGTCGCGGCTTTGCCGTGGTCGCTGACGAGGTGCGGGCGCTGGCCCAACGGGTGCAGAACTCCACCGATGAAATCCAGCGCATGATCGAGGCCTTGCAGGGGGGCACCCACGCAGCGGTAGCGGATATGCAGGACAGCGCCCGTCTGACCCACGAGTCTGTCGAGCAGGTGGAGCTGGCGGGGCGTTCGTTGGGGGAAATCACCTCCTCGGTAAGTCAGATCAGCGATGGCAACAGCGAGATTGCCTCGGCGGTAGAACAACAGAGCATCGCCGCAGAAGCCATTACCCAGAGCGTGATCCAGATTCGCGATGTGACCGAGCAGACGGTCATGCAGACAGTGCAGAGTGCTGCCACCAGTGAGCAACTGGCCACGCTGGCGCATCAATTGAACGCGGCGGTTGGTCGCCTGAAGACCTGAGGCGATCCTGCTCGGACCGGCCACCGGTACTCACCGGTGGCCGGCCTTGCTGCTCATTTCTTTCTGCGCTTACTTCAGGGCAATGCGCCCACGGTTCTTCTCGACCGTCGCCGGGCCGACACCCTTGACCAGCTGCAGGTCTTCCACGCTTTCAAAACCACCATGCTCATCACGGTAACTGACGATCGCTTCGGCCTTGGCCATACCGATACCGGTCAGGGTCTCGGCAATTTCCGCTGCGCTGGCGTTATTGATATTCACCGTTATCTGAGGCGCGCTGTCCACTTCAGCAAGAATCGGCAGGGCAAAGCACATTGACAGGCAGAGCATTACTGCAGCGAATAGGGATTTCATTGTTCATTTTCTCCTTTGGGATTATCTGACCGCTACTGAGGGAGAAAACCTGAACCGATACAACCGATGACACTACGCTTCCCTGCGGCAGATTCACGTTAGCCGCAACCTGCTGCATGTAAAGGTGTCTGAATGCGAATCTGTGAAAGCCCTCCCACATCCGGGCAAACCCAGTTCACAGCTATGGTGCGCCGCCCTGTTTGATGTCATTATGCCTCCAGCTCGAACAGATGAAGGACACTCCGTGACAACGGCGATCCCCCTGCTGATCTGCGACGATTCCAGCATGGCCCGCAAACAGCTTATCCGCGCCCTGCCCGCCAACTGGCCATTCCAGATCAGCCAGGCCGAGAACGGCCTGCTCGGCCTGGAGGCCATTCGCGCCGGCAAGGGTGAGATCGTCCTGCTTGACCTGACCATGCCGGAACTGGATGGTTTTGCGGTACTGGCCCGCATGCGCGAGGAAAACCTGCATGCCGAGGTCATCGTCATCTCCGGCGACGTGCAGGATGAGGCAATCCGCCGGGCGCTGACCCTGGGCGCCCGCAGTTTCATCAGGAAGCCCGCCGACCCAGCGGAACTGGAAGCCGCCCTGCTGGCCCTGAACAAAGGGCTGCCCGCTGCCGCCACCCCCAGCCCGGCGCAACCTCTCAGCCAGGCCGAGCTGCCCACTGTCGGGTTTCGCGATGCCTTCCGCGAAGTAGCCAATATCGCCATGGGCCGGGCCGCCGAGCTGCTGGGCCGGGTGCTTGGGGTGTTCATCCGCCTGCCGGTGCCGAACGTGAATATCCTCGAGGTCGGCGAATTGCAGATGGCGCTGGCTGATGCCCAGGGCAACCAGCGGGTCTCAGCCATCTGCCAGGGTTATATCGGTGGCGGTATCGCCGGGGAAGCCCTGCTGATCTTCCACGACTCGGAAATCGCTGATGTGGCCCGGCTGCTCAACCATCAGCATGGCAGCCATTCACAACTGGAGCTGCAACTGGATCTGGCCGCCATCGTCATCGGCGCCTGTCTCAACGGTATCTCCGAACAGCTGGGCATGCAGCTGTCCTCCGGACACCCGCTGGTCCTCGGGCAACACTGCACCATCGAGGAACTGATCCGGCTCAACCGCAGCCGCTGGAAACGTACCCTGGCGGTGGAAATCAGTTATGGTCTGGAAGACCATGACATCCAGTTCGACCTGATGCTGCTGTTTACCGAGGACTCGGTACCCGTGCTGCAGAAGAAAGTCGAATATCTGATCAACTGAACACCGCGAATACGATGAGCCGCCATGTCCAACCTACTTGACGTCAGCGAACTGCACTGGTTGCTGGATATAGTCCAGAGCATCGACGTGGGCGTTGTGGTGCTGGACCGGGACTACCGGGTGCAGGTGTGGAACAGTTTCATGGAGAACCATTCGGGCAAATCCGCCCACCAGGTCGCCCAGCGTTCCATGCTCGAACTGTTCCCGGAGATCGACCGCACCTGGTTCACCCAGAAGATGGACACCGCCATCATGCTCGGCACCCGGGTCTTCACCATCTGGGAGCAGCGTCCCTATCTGGTGCGCTTCAATAATTACCAGCCGATCACCGGACTGGTTGATCACATGTACCAGAACGTCACCATACTGCCGCTGCGCACGGTCAACACCAGCACCGAGCACGTCTGCCTGATCATCTATGACGTGACCAACGTGGCGGTCAACAAGCTGCAGCTGGAAGCGGCCAATGCCCAGTTGCAGGAACTGGCGCTGCATGACGGCCTGACCGGCCTGCTCAACCGTCGCCACTGGGAAAGCTGCCTGGAGCGCGAATTTGCCCGGCACAACCGCTACAGCAACCCGGCCAGCCTGGTGCTGTTCGATATCGACCATTTCAAGAAGTTGAATGATACCTACGGTCATCAGGCCGGTGACGAGGTGATTCGGCAGGTTGCCCGGATAACCCGGGAGATGGTGCGCGATACCGACTATGCCGGACGTTATGGCGGGGAGGAATTCGTGGTGCTGCTGGCGGACACCCCACTGCAGGGAGCCAGCCAGTTTGCCGAGCGGCTGCGCATGGCGATAGAGCAATTGCAGATCAGCCACGAGCAACTGAGCCTGCAGTGCTCAGTGAGTGTCGGTGTGGCCTGCATCCGTACCGACATGGCCAATCACCAGGCACTGATCGAAGCCGCCGACAAGGCGCTGTATCAGGCCAAGTCGGCGGGGCGCAACCAGGTGGTGACCAGCCCTTAAGCGCCGGCGGCGTCCAGTCCGCGCTGCAGGTCGGCGCGGATATCTTCCAGCTCCTCCAGCCCTACGGCCAGACGGATCAGCCCTTCGCGGATGCCCGCCGCCTCGCGGGTTTCCACCGGCAGACGACCGTGGGTGGTACTGGCCGGATGGGTGATGGTGGACTTGGCATCGCCCAGGTTGGCGGTGATCGACAGCACCCGAGTGGCATCGATGAAACGCCAGGCCGCCTCCCGCCCACCACGTACCTCGAAGCTCACCACTGCGCCGAAGGCCGATTGCTGGGTGCGAGCCAGTTCATGCTGCGGATGACTGGGCAGGCCGGCGTAGTACACCTTCTCCACCTGCGGCTGCTGCTCCAGCCACAGCGCCAGTTCCAGCGCCGAGGCGCAGTGGGCAGCCATGCGCAGGCGCAGGGTTTCCAGCCCCTTGAGGAACACCCAGGCATTGAAGGGGCTCAGGGACGGACCTGCGGTACGCAGAAAACCGACCACTTCCTGCATCTGTTCCTTGCGCCCGGCGACCACACCACCCAGGCAGCGGCCCTGGCCGTCGATGTACTTGGTTGCCGAGTGGATGACGATATGCGCGCCCAGCGCCAGGGGCTGCTGCAGCGCCGGGGTGCAGAAGCAGTTATCCACTACCAGCAGCGCACCCTGGGCGTCGGCTACCGCCGCCAGGGCGCGGATATCCACCAGTTCGGCCAGCGGGTTGGACGGGGACTCGACAAAGAACATGCGGGTATTGGGCTTGCACGCCGCCCGCCAGCCCTCGGTATCGGACAGACCGACATAATCGACCTCGACGCCGAAGCGCTTGAAATACTTGTCGAACAGGCTGACCGTGGCACCGAACACGCTGCGTGAGACCAGGATATGGTCTCCGGCGCTGCACAGGCTCATGACCGTGGCCAGAATCGCCGCCATGCCGGAGGCCGTGGCCACCGCCTGCTCGGCCCCTTCCAGCGCAGCAATGCGCTGCTCGAAGGTGCGCACCGTGGGGTTCATGTAGCGGGAGTAGACGTTGCCCTGCTGCTCACCGGCAAAGCACGCGGCGGCATCGGCGGCACTGCGGAACACATAGCTGGAGGTCAGGAACAGCGCTTCGCCGTGCTCCCCTTCCGGGCCACGGGTCTGTCCGGCGCGTACCGCCAGGGTATCGAATCCGGCCTGCTCCAGATCACTGTCCAGCCGTCCGGCCTGCCATTCAGAACTCATCTCACGTCCCCCGCATCGTTGTGCAGCCCCATGACCGCATTTTCCACATTCACCGGTGCCCGGGCCGCATCATTGCGTGACTGCTCGATCCGGCCGAGATAGCTCTCGTTGACGTCACCAGTGACATATTGACCATCAAACACCGAGCAGTCGAAGCTGGTCACCGCCGGGTTGCCCTCGCGTACCGCATCCACCAGATCCTGCAGGTCCTGATACATCAGCCAGTCGGCGCCGATCAGCTCGGCCACCTCGTCACTGGTGCGGTCATGGGCAATCAGCTCATGCACCGAAGGCATGTCGATGCCATAGACGTTGGGGTAACGCACCTCCGGGGCCGCCGAGCAGAAGTATACGTTCTTCGCCCCCGCTTCCCGGGCCATCTGGATGATCTGACGGCAGGTGGTGCCGCGAACGATGGAGTCGTCCACCAGCAGGACGTTCTTGCCGCGGAACTCCAGCTCGATGGCGTTGAGCTTCTGGCGCACGGATTTCTTCCGTGCCGCCTGCCCGGGCATGATGAAGGTACGGCCGATATAGCGGTTCTTGACGAAGCCCTCGCGGAATTTCACGCCCAGCCGGTTGGCCAGTTCCACCGCCGAGGTGCGGCTGGTGTCCGGAATCGGGATGACCACGTCGATATCATGATCGGGGCGCTCGCGGAGAATCTTCTCGGCCAGTTTCTCGCCCATGCGCAGACGGGCCTTGTACACCAGAATGCCGTCGATGATCGAATCCGGGCGGGCCAGGTAGACGTGCTCGAAGATGCACGGTGCATAGTTCGGGTTGTCCACGCACTGGCGGGTGAAGATCTCGCCGTCCACGGTGATGTACACCGCCTCGCCGGGGGCCAGGTCGCGGACTATCTCGAAGCCCAGCGCATTCAGCGCCACGCTTTCCGAGGCCACCATGTACTCCACGCCCTGCTCGGTTTCGCGCTTGCCATAGACAATCGGGCGGATGCCATTGGGATCACGGAAGCCCACCAGACCGTAGCCGGTAACCATCGCCAGCGCCGCATAACCACCACGGCAGCGCTCGTGCACACCGCGCACCGCCTTGAAGATATCCTCCTCGGTCGGGCGCAGCTTGCGCTCCCGGGCCAGCTCGTGGGCAAACACGTTGAGCAGCACTTCCGAGTCGGAGTTGGTATTCACATGGCGCAGGTCGGACTCGTACAGCTCCTTGGACAACTGCTCGATATTGGTCAGGTTGCCGTTATGCGCCAGGGTAATGCCGTAGGGCGAGTTGACATAGAACGGCTGGGCTTCAGCGGAGGTAGATGAACCCGCCGTCGGGTAACGCACATGGCCCAGGCCCATGGTTCCGACCAGCCGCTGCATGTGCCGCTGGTGAAAGACATCCCGCACCAGACCGTTGTCCTTGCGCAGGAACAGGCGGTCGTTATCACAGGTCACGATGCCGGCGGCGTCCTGGCCGCGATGCTGCAGGACGGTCAGGGCGTCGTAGATCGCCTGGTTGACGTTCGACTTGCCCACTATGCCAACAATGCCACACATGGCTATGTACCTTCTTTCGATGAGTTTGGACACACCGCCGGGAGCTGCGCCCCGGCGACATCAGCGACCGAAGAGCCCGAGAATAAAATTCTTTGACCAATCCGCCACAAGCAGAAAATGAGGAATAAGCGTTGATTCGCGCCACCAGGCGTCGCCCTCGACCGGCGCCAGGCTCAGCAGACCCACAGCCACTACTATCAGCAGCGCTCCGCGAGCCGCACCAAAGACCATTCCCAGAAAACGGTCGGTACCGGTCAGCCCGGTGACCAGCACCAGTTGACCGATAAGATAATTGATCAGGCCACCCAGAATCAGCGTCAGCACAAAGAGGATAGCGCAGGCAGTGATCACCCGGATGGACGGGGTGGCAATGTAATCGACCAGCAGGTCTGCCAGCGCTCCACCGAACAGCCAGGCCACCAGACCGGCAATTACCCAGGTCAGCAGGGACAGGGCTTCCTTGACGAACCCACGGGCCAGGCTGATTAATGCGGAAACAGCAATTACAGCAATGATGGCCCAGTCAACGCCGACTAATGTCACGGTCAAGCATCCAAAAACGAAAAACGCATTCTACCAGAGCAGCACCGCACATCGAAACAGGCAATCTGCGCCAGAGACTGGAGCGCAATCAAGGTGTACGGGTACTGTCGTCGTAGGCCACTACCAGACCCTTGCTCTGATGCCGGCGCTGCAGCTCGTCACGGATACGGGTAGCCGCCTCGCGACTGCTGAGCGGACCAACATAGACCCGCACTATGCTCTTGCCATCCACCTGTCCGGCGCGCACGTAGGCGTTATAGCCCTGCGCGGCCAGGGTCTGACGGAAACTCTCGGCATTGCTCTGGCTGGAAAAGCTCGCCTGCTGCACGACCCAACCGCCCTCTGCCACAGGTGCCGGGGCTGGCTCTGTGACTACCGGGGTGCTGGGCTCCGGCGTTGTTACCGGCGCCGGAGGCTCGATCAGGGCTACATCCGGCACCGGCTCGGGTTCGGCGGGCTGCGGCGGAGCAGGAATATCCGGTACCGGCACCGGCTCGGGCAGTTGGGGCAACTCGGCGGTGGCTATCGGAGTGTCATCCAGCACCGGGGCGGCGGGCACCTCCACCTGTACCTCGACGGTTTCGTCCTGTCCGGACAACAGCATGGGCAGAAAGATGACCGCCGCAATAACCAATACCAGAGCGCCGATGATGCGCTGCTTGAGCCCATGTTCCATCAAATGTCTCCGCCAGGTTGTGTGTGCAACCAGAGTATGGCTTCAGCGACGCAGAAAAACGACCCGAAAATGATGATTTTCGTATCAGCGCAGGTGTTATCCAGTTGCCAGGCGATAGCCTCACCGATGGAGGCAAAGGCGCTGGCGCTCTGCCCTGCCCCCTGCAGCTCGGTGACCAGCTCGGCGGCGCTGCGGGTACGCGGCGTCGGCAGCGGCGCCACCGCCCAATGGCCGAAGTGCCCCTGCAACGGTTGCAGGATGCCCGCCAGGTTCTTGTCCGACAGCAGACCGAACACCGCCGCACAGCGATTGTCCGCAGGGTCGCCCAGATGCCGGGCCAGATATTCGGCGGCCTGGGGGTTGTGCCCCACATCCAGCATCAGCTGTCGCGGCTGACCGCGCCATTCAACAACCCGCTCATCCAGTCGGCCCGGCACACTGGTTGCCGCCAGCGCCTCGGCCAGTTGCGCATCGGGCATATCCAGCCCGGCGGCCCAGAATGCCTGTACGGCGGTCGCCAAGTTATCCCGGGGCAGGCTGACGGACGGCAGCAATACCTGTCGCAGCTGGCCATGGCTCTGCGCCGACAGGACCCAGCCGGCACCGTCCGTTTGGGGCTGCCAATGGTAATCCCGTTCGCGCTGCCACATGCGGACCTGCAACTCTCGAACCTGCTCGGAGAAACGCGGCGGCAGGTCGGTCTCGGAACATACCAGCCGACCGCCCTGGCGCAGGATACCGGCCTTCTCGAAGCCGACACTGTCCCGGGAATCCCCCAGATAGTCAGGGTGATCCAGTCCGATACTGGTGACCACGGCAACATCCGCATCGACGATATTCACCGCATCCAGCCGACCGCCCAGCCCGACTTCCAGCACCACCGCATCCAGCCCGGCACGTTGGAACAGCCAGAGCGCCGCCAGGGTACCGAATTCGAAATAGGTCAGGGAAATCTCGCCCCGGGCCTGGTCAATGGCGACAAAGGCCGCGCACAGATCGGCATCCGCTACCGGCTGGCCGTCGATGCTGACCCGCTCGTTGTAACGCACCAGGTGGGGAGAGGTGTAACAACCACTGCGGCGGCCGGAGCTGCGCAGCAGGTTATCCAGCGCGGCGCAGGTGGAGCCCTTGCCGTTGGTACCGGTAACGGTGAATACCAGGGGAGCCGGACGCTGGATACCGAGACGGGCTGCCACCTCGGCAACCCGCCCCAGGCCCATGTCGATTTCGCTTGGATGCAGCCCTTCCAGCCGTTGCAGCCAGGCGGCCAGATCCATCGCGTTGCTCATCAGGACAGGTCTGCCGCAGCCTCGTCGGCCTGACTTGCGCTCGGCGCTGGCTGATGGGTCAGCGTAGCCAGGATGCCAGCCAGACGGTCACGCATCTCGCTGCGCGGGATGATCATGTCCAGTGCGCCATGATCCAGCAGGAACTCGCTGCGCTGGAAACCGGCTGGCAGCTTCTCGCGTACGGTCTGCTCGATCACCCGCGGACCGGCAAAGCCGATCAGCGCGTTGGGCTCGGCCACGTTGAGGTCACCGAGCATGGCCAGACTGGCGGATACGCCGCCGTATACCGGGTCGGTCATCACCGAAATGAAGGGGATGCCCTCTTCCTTGAGCCGTGCCAGTACGGCACTGGTCTTGGCCATCTGCATCAGCGAGAACAGCGCTTCCTGCATGCGCGCCCCGCCGGAGGCCGGGAAGCATACATAGGGGATGCGCTCGCTCAAGGCCAGCTCGGCACCACGCACGAAGCGCGCACCGACCACGCTGCCCATGGAGCCACCCATGAAGTTGAACTCGAAGGCGCTGGCCACCAGCGGCATACCCTTGAGGTAGCCCTGCATGACCACCAGCGCGTCCTTCTCACCGGTAGCCTTCTGAGCGGCGGTCAGGCGGTCCTTGTACTTCTTGGTGTCACGGAACTTGAGCTTGTCCACCGGCTCCAGTTCAGCGGCGATTTCACTGCGACCGTCGGTATCCAGAAAGATATCCAGACGGCGACGTGCGCTGATGCGCAGGTGATGACTGCACTTGGGGCAGACATCCAGATTTTTCTCCAGCTCGGGGCGGTACAGCACGGCATCGCAGGAGGGGCACTTGCGCCACAACCCTTCCGGAACGCTGCTTTTCTGCGCCTCGGAACGCACTATGGAGGGAATCAGTTTGTCCACCAGCCAGTTGCTCATTGCCAATCCTTAATCTGTTTATCTGCGTTGATCACTATGCCCGATCGCTCAGCGATCCATGGCTGCCCGCATATCGCGGATAACCGCAGTAATACCGGCGCGGGCCCGCTCGGGCTCGTCTGGGTTTGCGGCTATCTGACTGACCAGAACCGACCCTACCACAACACCATCAGCTACGCTGGCAATCGCGGCAGCGGAAGCGCCATCACGAATACCAAAACCCACACCAATCGGCAGATCGGTCACGCCGCGCAGCTGATCCAGTTTTTCTGCTACATCGGTGACGTTCAATGCAGCCGATCCGGTCACACCCTTGAGCGAAACATAATAGACATA
>LSQX01186219.1_pt2 | contig 18341 bp, 8 predicted proteins | sample 654561 | NCBI WGS metagenome assembly LSQX01 (sample SAMN04489861, study PRJNA283612) | anaerobic digester metagenome | isolation source: 4 biogas reactors fed with cattle manure at either 37C or 55C with and... | place: Denmark: Kongens Lyngby | collected 2014
GGTCAACTCCAGCCGCCCGGATGATGGGTCAAGCTCGAGTCAGTTCGTGTTCAGAGTTAAATACCGCAACCGCGACGGTTTGCAGCCGCTGCCCTGGCTGCATGAGTCTCATGACTATTGGAACAGATGGGGAACGGGCAGCAACTCCGGCGTTGTGCTGTATCTGGATAAAAATGGCACCGGCGACTATCGTCCTCACTTTATGCAGAGAGAAGATCCAACGGCTGATTCGGCAGCGGCAATTGATGGACCAACTGGTGGAGACGTCTATATATATAGAATAATGCCGCATAACGAAATAGGCGTTATAGTATCGTCAGCAGGTCTCAAATGGCCGTACAACTGGGGCACAGCAATGCGACCCGATGGCACATACGACGACAACGAGCTGTATCAGTCGCTGGCCTGTGGCGTATATCACTACTTCTTCGCCTGTTCGGATGACTCTCTTAAGTTTGAAAACGGAAGATTCCCGTTCGAGTATCAAACTCCTATGAGAATGGATCCGGCTAATCCGCTTAGCAAGACCGGCCTTCAGGAATGGGGGCATACCGGCGGCTTCTATAGCAGCACCGGACTGGACCCGTCTGCTCAGAGAGTTGTTACGGACTATCCGGCAATTGACCGCGATAAATATCGCACGTATAGCTCAAACGGGATTGTTGCGTATGACTATACTATCTACGTCGACCGACCTGTGCGAGCGCCGGGTATGTTCGAGAGCGGACGAGACTATCCATACGAATATCTCTGCGATGAGCATCCGCGCGTGTCCTGCGAGCTTTCGATGCCGTCGACAGACGATATGGATATCCGCTATGACGACAAGATATACGGCTTCGGTCGGTTCTTCGGCACCATTTCTCCTTACAGGTTCGCCGTAAACCCGCTTCTGCCGGGGTCACGGGGCGATGGCAATAATGCGCTTCGTGCGGAGACATCCGGCTCATACAGCAAGGATACTAACATATTCCGCATTCTGTATAAGCAGATAGATAACAAGCCTCCGATTTCGATCCAGTTGTGGGTAAATAATGCGTCGGAGAAGTCCGGGAACACGCCCGAACATGTCTACAAATCATTTACCATGCAGCCGACTCCCGGCCAGACTGTAAAAGACTACCGCAAAGGAGTCTGGTATGAATATACTCTGCAGAGCGGCACGACTAACCTGCCTCTCGGCCCGCATACTTACTACTTCACGGCTTATGATGGCGAGCACAGAGTTCGCTGGCCTGTAAGACCGGACAAATATAACTACGATGATCGAGGGATTTCAGACTGGTGGCATCCGAATGAGAGCCTGGCTTCCGATTTCGCATCGGAAGACTACTACGACAACGACTTCGCTCCGGGGCCGTATGTCAACAGCCCTCCGCAGGTCACCAACCTTTCGGTTACGCCAAGTACAGGCAAGGAAGGCACCAACTTCGTTTTCCGGGCCACCTACTCTGACGCCGATGGACAGCGTGTTTATTCCGCAAAGATCACTATTGAGGTGAACGCGGCGGGCGATCAGCGCACATTCGACATGTATGTTGATCCAAAGCATAAAATTGACCCGGTGGCAGACAATTCCGAACTCTATAAGAGCGGAGTAGACTATCTGCTCGATACCGCGACCCTGCTGGATCTGGCAATGGAGCACGGCGTAAGAAGATACTATGTGGAGTTCACGGACGATTGGGGCCGCTCTGACGATGTCAACGATCGCAGAAAAGGCGAGACAGCCCGCTATCCGACCGGATCCCCCGGTTGGGCGTCGGGCCCGATTATTTCCGGCAACACTGCGCCTACGCTTAGCAATGGCTCGGTGATATCCGCTGACGGAACCGCAAACGCGGCTACGCTATGGACGTTCAAGGTTAACTACCGCGATAAGGACAACGATGCGCCTACTGCAATAAAGCTCTATATTGGCAGACTGCAGGCAGGGGATAAGACCGTGGAAGATGATACCTCCAAGGTCAAGACCGTTGTGTGGGATGCCGGGCATACCATGATCCCGTCCGATCCGTCCGATTCGATCTACAGCGATGGAGCGGAGTTCTATTATCAGACACGTCTGGGCGCTCCTGAGGCCGCGGTGACCGAACGAGTCAACGCGACTATGAACGATACGCTGAACGTGACTCCGCTTGGAGTGCCGACCAGAGATATAGCCGCCGTTATGGGCGTCTATATGGAAGGCGACCCGGACAATGTCAACTACTATGCGGGCACGACAAAGCCGTTTGCAACCGGCGATGCTTCCATTCGACTGGGCAGAAACCTGCCCAACCCGCCAACAGGACAGGTCTATATAACCTACCTGCCGATTTCTTCGGCGTTGCAATACTACTATGCGTTCACCGCATACGATGGAGTGCAATACGCCACTTATGCCAATTCTTCGAATGACGAAAAGCGTTCGAATGCGGCAGGCTGCTTCATTTTGCAGGACGCCATAAGAGTTGACGACACCCATTACATAATAATGCCGGAGATAGCAAAGCAGTTGACGCTCTCGGTGGCTTCTACTACGCTTGATCCCGATCCGGACAGGATTGGCGACATTATTAAGATAACGGGTGTGTATATCAACGAGAGTCTGACAGGACACAACTATATCGACTCTCCGATAGACTACGCAGGCCGATCGGACGCCATCAGTCTTAATGGCAGCGTTCGAGCCGGCAAGGTGTGGATCACCTGCGAGGCCGATACTCCGCTGATTGGCCCGCTGCCGGTCGAATATCCGGCTCCGGCAGGCACAATACCGGATCCGGAAGTATATCAGAACTATGCATCCAACAGCGTGCCGCTGCTGGTTACGGACCAGAAAAACGGCTACGTATCGGAGCCTGATGACGAGGGCAACTACGATAAAGCCGTTATGCTGATGGACGGCGTTGCGATGTTCGAAGGCAGACCCTCCGGGCTTTATGTTACCCCGGAACAGCCCGATGACATTGCTTCGGTCGAGGGAGTCTACTGGCTGGATAATCCCGATCCGGATCATAAGTATGACAACTACTTTGATCCTTCAGTGTTGAATCCGCCAGTGGTGCGCGAGGCCGGTCTGACCTCTGTGCCAAATACAATAGTATTGGCCGACCCGGAGGAAGTTTACGCGGTACTGGGCGTGTACGATAACCCCGAGCTGGAGGGCGTAAACTACTTTGCCGGCGCTGGATTCTCTGAAGTTCCCAGTCGAGACAGCTATCTCTGGCAGCAGGCCTATGTGATAGACGATGATCTTATCTGGCCTGTGAACCCGATGGATATCGTGTCCATCAAGGGCGTCTACCGGTCTATGAATGCTGTTGCCTCCGGCAATTTGCTGGAGCCGGACGCAGATGCCATGCCGCAGCCTTACAAACTGCTCGATCTGCCGGGAGTTGACGGAGAGGTCGTCAAGCTCGACGACCCGCTTCCGGATGAACCGAAGCCAAGCAGGCTGTATATCGCATATTATCCTCCGGGAACGCCCAACCAATACGGGCAGATCACCCTTACCAGAGATCTGCCGGAAGGCATCAATACGCTTTACGTTAAGATATGGGCAAAGGGCTTCAATCCCGGTGACAAACATATCAAGCTGACGACTAACCTGCCGGCGATCTATACGGCAGCTACGGTTATCAGCAACGGACAGGTCAAGCCTTCCGCTGCCGACAAACTCGATGAAATAGGCGAAGTAACAGGAGTCTACATCGAGGGGGATCCGGATAACTATTATCTCGGTACAAACAACCCGTTCAAAATGGGTGACAGCAGCATCTATCTCGGAAGCGAGCTGCCCCAGCCGATTACCGGCCCGGTTACGATCGCTTATCAGCCAAAGGAACGCAACGTCACTATCAAATATTCCGATATGCGATATACGCATGTGTTCCGCGGCACTGCGCAGCAGCCGTTGTTGACCGACTATGACGAGGATACCGGAGCGATCAACCCGCTCATGATGACGGGCGGCGACAGGTTCTTCGTATCCGATGGCCGATATACGGATTATATCAACATGCTCGGCAATACGATCGACCCGATCACCGAACTGCCTCGGGACATCGACGGAGGCGTAGTTGGGATATGGGCGACGCCGGATCGATCCGGTAAAAACTACTTCGACCCGCGTCGAGTCAATCTGTATGACGATGATCCGCGACAGTTGCGGTTGTCTACCGCGCTGCCGTCAGGCACAGGCTATCTGTATGCACGAGCATATCAGAAGGGAGACTACTTCATTGATCGCTGGAATCGCATTCTGCGCTTTAATGAAACCAGCCCGGTGTCTGCTTTGGATAAGATACAGGTAAGCTACTTCTTCGGCACAAAAATGCCCAAGAAACTGCTGCCGAACTCCTTGCCTGCCCTCACTGAGGGACAGGTTACGCCACTGACAGGATCGCGTGGCACGCAGTACACCTACAGCGTCAAATACACCGACGTCGACGGGCCTAACGGTCAGATGCCGGAGTATGTGAGGGTTGTTATCGATGGCGTGGCCTATGACATGACCCCGCTCAGCGGCGGCACTCCGCTTTACAATATCGGAGCTGTGTATGTGTATAAACCGAGCGGCAACCTTGCCGGCGGCTCGCATACCTATCATTTTGTCGCTTCCGACGGGGCTGCTGTTGCCTGGTTCGATAAGAACGGTTCTCATCAGGCTGAGCGCGGGTTGCCGACGCTGAGTATGGTGGACCTTGACGGCCCGTGGATCAACGATCCGCCTCAACTGTCAAATGGCCTGGCAACTCCGAACCCGGCTACCGGCGGAATAAGCACAAAGGACAGCGTGGATTACACCGTCACGCTGCGTGATGTCGACAACGACCCGCCATACTTCTATGATCCTTTGCGGGATGACTTAAGCGGTGAGCTTGTTTCCGGCGCGCCCAGGCTTTGGGTGGATGCCGCGATAACGGACGATACGACCGCTCCGATAACCGGCTACATAGTCGCGCTGGAGTCCGACCCGCTTGAGACCGCCAAGAAGAGAGTTATGGTGGTTAAGGTCGACGATGGCCAGGGCAATCTTGTCGATCCCAACTGGACTACCGATCAGTTCGCCGGAAAACTGCTGCAAATCAGCAACGGTGAGACGTGGGCCGACGTGTCGCCATCGCCATACTTGAGGGTGTATCTGATTCAGTCGAACACCTACAACAAGCTGACGATTGCAACAGATACGCTCGAGGGCGCGCAACTTATCGTGCCCAAGGATCCGATTACGCAGAATCAGCGACTGGTTAAGTTCAGAATCAACGGACTGTTGATGTCCAAGGTCGACGATTCTCAGCAAAACTATGCCCTTGGCGTAGACTATAAGATCACCGTGCCGAAACTGGTGGTTGGCAGCCATTCGTTCCACTTCACTGCGCGAACGCGGGAGACCAAGCCGCAATGGCTGTTGGCTATGGACGAATATACGACCAAAGAACCGTATTCGGTTATGGTAAGAGAGCCTGCGGTGGGGGACAAACAAGGCCCGACCGTTATAAGCTCAACGCCTGTCGGCAATGTCAAGCCGGTTCTGTCAAGAGAGGGAGCCAGCACTGTCTATCGCGGGCCGCAGCCGCAGCGTGCTACGGTTATCGCTCCGGACAGGGTCAGGCCGTCCGACTATTCCGATCTGCTCAGCGTGGCCGGAGTGTATATCAATGCAAACGCGGACGCACACCTGTCGTCTGAGCTTCAGGTCAACTACTTTGACTATGCAAGCACGCCGAATCCTCCGAGCGCCGGTGATTCGGTGCAGTTGGCGAGGAACTTGCCGGTCATTTCCGATACGACCGAGATTTTACAACTCGGATTGGCTGAGGACCTGTTTACTGTCATACCCGATGTGCCTGAGGCTATCGGGGAAGTAATCGCCGTCTATGTCGGCAAGGATCCTAAGCTCACAGGCACTGCCTATCTGCCTGAATCACCGACTCCTGACGGGGACGGGAAAATCACTCTGGCTTCGATGCTGCCGATTGGCGCCACCGATGTCTTCATTCAATATACGCCTGCCACAGCGGTTATGGACACCGTGACGGATGGAACAGACAGCGTTCCTATCCCTGCCGGCCAGGTCAACGGAATTGCGTATGTAGTCGGAGTCTATACTTCGAGTATGACCTCCAATCTGGCTGATGTAAGCGTTTGGGAGCCGGGTATGAACTCCGTGCCGCTGATCGGCGTGCCGATAGAGGCGGGAACACCTCTTGTCATCAAGTATGTCCCGTGGACGCCGGCATACCTGCACTACTATGCACACGAGCCTAACACGGCCCCGTCTCCAATTCACGGAGTATTTATCGCCGGAGAGCCGCTGACGTTCAGGGTGCATTATAAGGATGCCAATGGCGATCCGCCGACCTATCACGACGGAGTGCAGGGCTACGTTCAAGTCGTCTTCAGCGATTCCGGACGCACCTCTCAACTGGTGCCGATGGGCGCGGGCACGAGCTATGTCATCGGAATACCGTTTGGCGTTACCCTGACCGACGTGCCGGAAGGCACCCATCCGTATCACTTCGAAGCCTCAGACGGCTACGAAGTAACAAAATACTACGGCAGTGGCACGGCCGCTAATCCTGAGCGAATAAGAGTCAACTACAAGCCTGTTCTTTCAAAAGGCAGTGTCGACCACACTTCAGGAGCTTCGTCGTTCACGTTCGGTGTGACTTATACCGACCTTGACAATGTAGCCCCTGCAGCGGGCGGCTATGTCAAGGTAGTGCTTACGCACAGGACAGATCCCACGATTATGATTACTCGTGTGATGACGCCCACGGCCCCTGTGCCTAACTATTCTACGGGAGCCCTCTTTAGTGGCACGGTCGATGTCAGTGATTCGGGAATCTATGATACTGTATTCATCGCTAACGATGGTTATCAGGATGCCGACCCCATAGCCGGGCCGACTATCACTCGGCGGGAATCCAACACGCCGCCGGTAATTCTGGACTATGAAGTCAGAAGACTGTTGTCTAATGGCGATTTTGGCCCGGGCACAGGCAAGACTTCCGATACGTTCGTATATCGAGCATGGTATATGGATATGGACAATGACGAACCGTGGTTCACATCGACGACGGGCGTAAGACAGATCGGCCTGATCCTTACCATTGACAAGGGTAAGACAAATCAGCAGATACTGCCTATGACTACTACGGCCAGCATGCCGGATTATACGCTGCCGCAGGGAGTGGAATTCCAGGCCAGGGTCACCGGAAAGGCGCTTGGGCCGGGCAACCACACCTATACTGTGGATGCCTATGACGGCGCATTGTATGCGGAAATCGCCTCCGGAGTGCTGAGCATCAAGCCCGGTCCGATTTTGATGCTGCCGTACTTCAAAATAGATATTGTTGGACGAGACGGAGAGGAAGTCGTTGACAGAGCGATAGTCGGTCAGGAAGTATTTGTCGAAGGCAAAATGTACTTCCCGTATACTACTGCCAGCGAGCGGCCTTTCGATATCGACAACATAACAATTCAGGTTACCAAGCCAAATGGCACGTCGCTCACGCTCAATGCGACTCTGAGCAACATCGGCGTGGATGATTTGGCTAACCCGCAGAACTGGGTCGGCACAATAGTAGCCAGATACAGTGGTTACGTTGATCCGGCGCTGATTACAGGCAACAGCCTTACTCTTACTGCCAGCGGGCAGTGGGTAATCAAGGCTTCCTGGCCAGGTGATACGCTCTACGACGCAGCAGAAACAGATGCGGAAATCGACGGGCGCAACGATCAGGTCAGAATTATTGTCAGCGGGCCGGCCAAGACAGTGGCGGTGGCTGATCCGACCAAACCGGAGACGTCTACTCCGATTGCGGATATGATCACGCCTCCGATGATGATCGCAGACAAGAATCCGGGAGCCATATTCGGTTGGGACAGGGCGTTGCCGATGCAGATTGTCAGATGGGATCCGCGCATAGGAGACTACTACTTCTATGATCAATTCGGAATCTTCCCTGACCTGCAGCCGGGTTACGCGGTCTGGATCAAACCCAAGCTTGGCGCATCCGGATCCCCGGGTTCAGGATATCCTGCGCCTGAGCCGCTGGGTGTAACATACTCCGTGGCTGCCGTGCCTGCGACTCAGTCTCTGGTTCCGATGCCGATTCTGGAGGATGGATCCAATACGTCACTTTACGCCTCGCATATACTTGGCGTATATACGAATGCTTCCAAGACGGGATCCAACTACTACGTGCACTCCCTGTCCGCACTGCCGTTTAGGGCCGGAGACGAACAGATCGCGCTCTCAAGCCCTCTGCCGGCGGGAACCGACAAGGTTTGGATCAGCTACGTCGGCACGCAGAACAGCGTCGACGAAGGTTGGATCACTCTCGACAGACCGGATATCCAAAGGGCGATAGTCCAGGGAGATCCGAGATATATGCATTCGCAGTATCGTCTGATCAAAGTGGCGGCGCAGGCATATCCGCTGTTGACTAATGCTGCGGGAACGCCAATACTGGATCCGCAGACGCAGTTGCCGTTGCTCAAATCACATACAATGAGCCTGACAACGGGATGGAACCAGGTGGGTAATATCTTCTTTAACTGGAAGAAGAGTTCGATGACCGGAACTCCGGCTCCTGGTTCGCCTCCGCCTCCGCCGGTGCTTACGTCAATGACGGGTAATAATATGGTATCGAGTCAGGATATCGATCAGTGGGCGGTGATTCCGTCACAGCCTGCCGCGCTCGGAAAGGTGCTCGGCGTATATGTCGATCAGGCTATGGCCGGCGTCAACTACTACCAGCCCGGCACGTCAACTATACCGTATCGACGGGGAGATGCCGAAATACGTCTTACTGAGTCGTTGCCGGCGTCCGCAACAACGGTCTACATTAAATACGAGGCCTATCCCAGAGAGGATGTCGGTATTCCGTGGAAGGACGTTACGGTGTCCTATCTTGGTCAAACAAAGACCATTGCACAAGCCAGAGCTGCCGGCTGGATACTCGATTATGCCTGGCGGTATGACGCCCAAAGCAAGCAGTATGTCATGGTTGCCGATTCCGCCAGCGCGGAAAGGGTGCTCAAGGCATGGGCTGGATATTGGGTCAGGGCTTATGTAAACTGTCAGTTGGAGATCAATCCAAACACGCAGTTCAATGGCACGTTCCAGGGAGCGTCCAAGAACGGCACAATGAGGCCGTTGTGGCAAGGGGAGGTCTACGAATTGCCTCCGCCTTCTCCGGAATGATAAAATAAACCACCGTGGCCTGGCGTTGCGCCGGGCCACGATATAATTGTGTTAGGGAGGACTTTATCGGCATGATTACAGCGGGGAAGAGACGTATAACGATCTGCATCGCAATGTGCATGTTGCTGGCTTTGATGCTGGCGGCTTGCTCAGATGCGGCGCTTTTCGGATGGTTTAAACATAAGAGTCAGGGCAACGTTGTTGTTGTGAAGCACACCCTGGTCATCTTCCCGTTTGACAAGGATGCGGAGTCTGCCGAGAGTGTGCCTGATGAATATGGCGAGACAATAGCAGGCTATCTTCGAACGGCAATGTCCAGCAGCAAGGGCTATTCGACGCTGCTTTATGATGCGCGACTTATGCCCATCAAAAGAGCGGTGGGGGACAACGTCATAAAGGAACAGGACACAAAGGGGCCGTTCGTTACGGATAAGCCGAAAGCGATGAAGCTGGCAGACCTGCTCGCCATCGACTACTACATTGTCGGCTCGATCGAAGGCTATACCTATGACAAGGAAAAAAAGACCGTAGAGATCACACTCAAAGCAGATCTTGTCGCGGCGGACAGCGGTAAGCTGGTTCAGGAATTTCTGGTTGCGGCAACGGCCGGGGACGGAAATCAGGCCGATGATGAAGAGGAACTGCGAACTTTGGCTGCGGGCAAGGCGGTTCAAGCGCTAAAGGAGAAGATTCTGGCCACCTCACCTGCCGATGTCAAGGCCCAGACTGTCGAGCAACCAAAAGAACAAACAGAAGAATAAGCTGAATCACGTTCTATAAACGCTGTCCTGGCGGGTTATAACAGCACAGGACAGCGTTTTTGTTTGTCAATATCGAGCGCACCGACCTTTTGGCGCACTACTCAAGCTGCAGTTGATTTTCGGTTTCGCTAAGCGGCAGAAAAACGGCTCTCTCTTTGGAACCGGTATTTGGCTGATGCATTGTCAGCATCAGTTGGCCTTCAAATGTCCGAAAAATCATAGCATGCCCGGCGTCTTTCAGGTCAAGCGTCTCCTCATCCTGAATCCACGGGCCGGTTATCAGCCCGGATTTAGATCTCGCAAAGGCAGTTCCGTAACCATTTTTACTCGTGCTCGACCACAGCATCAACAAATCACCTGCCCGCGTTCGGTGCAGAAAAGGGCCATCGGTGACATAGGCTTTCCTGTCTTTTGCCACCTGAATTACCCATTTGGCCTGAGTGGCGGTAAAGAGCAGTTTGGGCGTGTCGATTGCAGTTTTCAGGTCATCGCTCAAGGGCAGGGCGCATATCTCCCCATCGTCTACCTGCAGCCACTCGTGGCAAAATACTATCCAGGGCGTGCCATAAGGATCGACAAACAGGGTCCCATCCAGACATTCCCAGTCCCTGGGCGTGATCGGCCCGTCGGTCAACGGCTCAAACGGCCCATCCGGACGATCGGCCGCCAATATCTGAGTGCCACGACAGGCATCATCAGCCTTGAAACTGGCGAACATATAATATCTGCCCCGGTAAAAATGCACTTCCGGCGCCCAGAAATGATGAGTCCCCCAAAAATCATCGGGTTTGCCAAACGCAGGAAACGGCCCTTCCCAACTCTGCAGATCTGAACTGCGATAGGTATCAAACCCTGTATCCCCGGGCGGCTGTCCCGTGCCATAGAGGTAATATTTTTGTTCGGCTGCCACCGGCAGGATAAATGGATCGCGGATGTGCAGATCGGCTGTTTTATGAATCGAACCGCCATGGGCTGACTGCACGACGCTGCAGGCAAGCAATGATGACTGCATGTAACATTTCTCCTTTCCGCTCGTGTAGATAGTATAGCATAGCCGAAAAATGCTACAACCCGCCGAGCCTCTATTCTGCGACACCGCTCGCTGTTATACTATATGCAGAAAACAGGCAGGATATTATGGGCATAGATTTCGATTCTTCGCGCTGGCAGAGAGTAAAAAAAGAGTATGATGCGTGGTGGGCAGGCCGACTGCGTCGCCCGTTAATCAGCATCACTGTTGCGGGTCGCGACCCCGGCAGACCGCAACCGAACCTGCCTTCCCATCATTTTACGGCATTCTACGATCTCTCAATCCCAGCCGAGGCGATTGTTGATCGATGGGACTATGACCTGTCCTGTCATCATTTCTACGGCAGCGCAATTCCCCACGTGTGGCCGAACTTTGGGCCGGGAGTCGCCGCTGCGTTCATGGGAGCAAAGCTTGAGGTATCGGCTGAGGCGGGCACGGTGTGGTTCCATCCCGCGCAGGAGAAGCCGATCAGCGAGATCCATTTCGAATATGACCCGCAAAACCCGTGGGTGCGCAGGATAGCCGATATATATGCCGCCGCAGCCGATAGATGGCAGGGACTGGTGCAGGTGGGTATGACGGACCTCGGCGGCAATCTGGATTTGCTATCAACATTCAGGCCGGCGGAGCAACTGCTCTATGATCTATACGACCATCCCGACCACGTCAAACGACTGATATGGGAGGCGCATGAGCTATGGTGGCGCTATTTCAACGAGCTTGATTCCGTCATTCGCCGAGTAAACCCCGGTTACAGCGCGTGGCCTGGGTTCTATTCGCACCAGTCGCATTATATGCTGCAATGCGATTTCTGCTATATGATAAGCCCGTCTATGTTTGATGAGTTCGTCCGCCCTGAGATTGCCGCAAGCTGCAGGCGAATGGTCAACGGATTCTACCACCTCGATGGCCCCGGCCAACTCCCGCACCTGGATTCACTGCTCTCCATAGAGCAACTCAAAGGCATTCAGTGGGTTCCGGGAGCAGGAAACGCAGATTCAAAGCTCTGGCCGGAGGTATATAGCAAAATACAGGCTGCGGGAAAGCTGAGTCAAATCTACGGCTCTGCCGATACATTGGACGTGCTTGCAGAGGATATGGACAGCCTGCAGGGGATTTTATTGATGACAGCTTGCGCTACAGAGCGGCAAGCCCTGTCACTGCTGGCCAAATTCGAGGTGGAGTAGACTACTGCACAACCCCGGCTTGGGTGGATTGCTGATAAACTGCCAGGCTTCCGTCACCAGTTGCTTAATCAATGCACGTACGGAAAGGATTTCCGTGCATCGAGGCGCGTTTGAACCACCGAACGCAAAGGCTCTGTCCATTAATCCATTCGCTGCATCAGACAGCACCCTGGCTATGCAATACGGCGCGGTAGAAGGGTCGCAGGTTTTCAGACACTGATATCGACATGTAAACGGCGCGGTGGCTCCAATGGCGATTTTATCTACGAAGTCGTTGCCAACACACCGCGCAGGCATACCCACAGGGCTGGATATAATCCGCATGCTGCCTTCGGTGGCATTCAAATAGGCGGCCTTGAAATTATCATGGACGTCACATTCTTCGGTGCAGACAAACCGCGTAGCCATCTGCACTCCTGCAGCTCCGAGTTCGAGGAAACGGCCAATGTCCGAACCATCGAATATGCCCCCGGCCGCTATCACGGGAATTTCGGGATCATAGGTTCGGGCCATCTCCAAAGTCTCTGTTACCAGTTCGTCGAGGCTGACTTTGTTTGGCTCCAGATCATCGCGGTTGAATCCCAGATGTCCGCCGGCTTTAGGTCCTTCGACCACCACCGCATCCGGAGTGCGCCCGTAGTGTCTCCACTTGGAGCAGATAATCCTCAAAGCTCTGGCCGAGGAAACTATCGGGATCAAAGCAATGCTTGCATCATCGACAAGCGCCGGCAGATTCAGCGGCAGTCCCGCTCCAGATATGATAAAATCCGCGCCTTCTTGGACAGCGATCCGCACAAGCTCGTCATAATCCGTCAATGCAACCATCACATTGACCCCAATTACGCCGTCGCTCAGGCTTCTGGCTTTGCGTATCTCCTGCCGTAAGGCTTCTCTGTTTGCTTCCGTGGCTCGCTTGCCCGCCAGTCCGACGAAGTCACCAAGGCCGACGCTCGCGATTACGCCTGCGCATCCCTCATTTGCGACTGCAGATGCCAGCCGAGCGCCGGATACGCGAACGCCCATGCCCCCCTGAATAATAGGTGGATTGATTGTGATGCCTCTTATATGGAGCGCAGGCAACTTCATAACTGCAAATCCTGCTTCCTAAGGGCTATCACAGGGTAGTGGTCTCGCAATAGGAAGATAGCGGATTGGGATTCAGTAGCCGACATCAGACGCCGGCAATGTCCGCCGAATATATTCATATTATAACTCATTGACATCAGTAAAGCTAGTACTTTGCGCAACCGCTCCGTTTCTGCATATCCTGCAACGTCATCTCCGGGCGAAAGCCCGTAAACAGCTTCTATTCCTTTTCCAGTAGATCTCTAAGGTAGTTCTTCACGCCCTCAATCGGCATCCGAATCTGTTGCATGGTGTCGCGGTCGCGGATCGTGACCTGGTTATCTTCCTCGATGGTCTGCACGTCTACGGTGATGCACCAGAGCGTACCAACCTCGTCCTGCCGACGATAGAGCCTGCCAATCGATGCGGTATCGTCATACATCGTCGGAAATGATTTCTGCAGATCGCCTGCCAGCTTTCTGGCGGTCTCCACCAGGTCCGGACGATTGCGCAACAAGGGCAGCACCGCCGCTTTTATCGGAGCAAGGTCTTTGTGGAAGCGCAGCACCGTGCGCTTGTCCTTCTTGCCGCCTTCCTTGGTCAGGTCCTTTTCTTCATACGCATCGATCAAAAATGCCAGAGTTGCCCTGTCCGCGCCTGCAGCCGGCTCGACAACATACGGAACCACATGCTCCCCTGATGCCTCGTCGAAATAACTCAGTTCCTTGCCGGAACCCTCGGTGTGCTTGCTCAGGTCATAGTCCGTGCGGTTCGCTATGCCCTCAAGCTCTCCCCAGCCAAACGGGAACTTATATTCTATATCCGTTGTCCCTTTGGAATAAAATGACAGCTCATCCGGGTCATGAGGCCGCAGGCGCATATTATCCTCGCGCAGGCCATATTTTTTATACCAGTTCCAGCGCTGCTCAATCCAATATTCGAACCACTCGTCATCTGTGCCCGGCATGCAGAAGAACTCCATCTCCATCTGCTCAAATTCACGGGTGCGGAAAATGAAGTTCCCCGGCGTGATCTCGTTGCGAAAGCTCTTTCCTATTTGTCCGATGCCAAACGGCAGCTTCTTTCGAGTCGCCTGCTGCACATTTAGAAAATTGACGAATATCCCCTGCGCAGTCTCCGGGCGCATAAATATCGTCGCGCTCGATTCCTCGACTGGTCCCATAAAAGTCTTGAACATGCAGTTGAACTGCCGGGATTCAGTCAACTCCCCGCCGCATGCAGGGCATTTGCCGGAGCCGTCCAGGTCGTCCTCACGAAACCGCTGCTTGCAGTTCTTGCAGTCGACCAGCGGATCGGTGAAGCTGTCCACGTGACCGGAAACCTGCCACACACGCGGATGCATCAAAATAGCGGCATCTATGCCTACTATGTCATCGCGGGTGGAGATCATATCCCTCCACCAGGCATCTTTAACGTTGCGTTTGAACTCTACTCCCAAAGGGCCATAGTCCCAGGTGCTTGCCAGCCCGCCATAAATCTCGCTGGACTGAAAAATGAACCCGCGCTTCTTGCACAGATTTACGATGGCATCCATATCAACCATTAAGGCATTCTCCTGAATCATTGTGTCGTGTAATTCTATCGGTTTCAAGGCCGGGCGGTCAAGTGAAGTCGCGCCACAAGTCGCATCAGGCCGAAATATAATCCGTTTTGCATAAAAGCAATGCAAAGTTTTTGCGACTTAAGACAAGAGCGCAGGAAAAGGCGGGGATGATGTATAATTGAGACTCAGCAATAATACTGTGAGTCGCACAGGAGGATTTTATGAACTGGAGTATTCGTTGGCGTCTAAGCCTGATGATGTTCCTGCAGTATGCCATCTGGGGCGCGTGGGCGCCGTTCTTGTGGAAGTATCTTACTGATCCCAAGCCGGAGGCTGCGGGAATGGCCGGCGGATTGGCGATGACCGGCGCTCAGGCCGGAATTGTTTTCGGAATGCTTGCTTTGGCGTGTATTCTTGCGCCGTTTACGGGCGGGCAGATCGCGGACAGGTGGGTTTCTACGGAGAAGTTTCTGGGAGTAGTGCATCTGGGTTCAGGTGTGGTGCTGTATTTCCTGTCTCAAGCGACCGGCTTTACCCAAGTCACGACGTTGATGGGCTTATACTGTTTACTTTATGCTCCAACCCTGGCGTTGACCAACTCGATTGCGTTTACTCATATCGAGGATCAGAAGATATTCGGTCAGGTGCGCGTGTTGGGCACTTTGGGCTGGATTTTTGCCGGATTTATTCTGGCCGGTTGGCGCGGCTATGCCCCGTTTGCGGGTGCGGACTGCGTTGTGCTGGCGGCAGTTTTCAGCATTATTCAGGGCTTCTTCTGTTTCTTCCTGCCCCACACTCCACCAGCGAGAGACAAGGCTGCCGACCCGCTCGCATTCCGCGAAGCGTTTGTTATGCTTAAGAACAAGAACTTCCTGGTCTTTATGCTCATTGCGTTCGTGGTCACCACGGAGCTACAGTTCTACTATGGCCCCACTGAGCAGTTTTTGGGCACGGCGATGAAGGTGCCTGGTTCGCTGACTCCTATTGTATTGAGCGTGGCGCAGGCGGCGGAGTTGCTGGCTATGGCGCTTCTTTTGAGCTATGCTCTGCGCCACTGGGGTGTTCGCAAGACTATGGCGCTGGGGACAATCGCGTGGCCGCTTCGTTATGTCGTGTTTGCCCTGGCTCCGCTTGGCCCATTGGCGATAATGAAGCCTCTGGTCATCGCGTCTCTGACTCTGCACGGATTAGGCTATACGTTCTTCTTTGTGGCCAGTCAGGTGTATGTTGATATGGTGTCGCCGAAGCATATTCGGGCTTCAGCTCAAAGCCTGCTGGCATTGGTGACTTTGGGTATTGGAACCTGGCTCGGAGTGCAGTTTACTGGTCTTATGATGGACTACTTTAAGCCATCGGCTACGGCTTTAGGACAGTGGACTCCGTTCTTCCTGGTGCCGTGTGCGTTGACAGTCGCGTGCGCGATTGCGTTCCTGTTGTTCTTCAAGGAGCAAACCGAGGAAATCAAGGTTTAGGTCTGTTTCGACTTGCAAACCGAATAATATCGGCCCCGGGCAAATACTCCGGGGCCGGTTTCTTAATGTGGATGCAATTCGAATAAGCCGAGCCGCAATAGATACCGTAGATGCAGGAATTGCGGAATCGCACGGAGAAAATCCAAGCATGAGACTTTTGTATTTAATGCCTGTTGTTGGTGCGATTTTATTGGGGTGTGTGCGTATGTGCGATGCTGATGAGCCTAGACCTGTCTACCGATGCCCAAAGATAACCAAGGCTCCGGTGATTGACGGCAAACTCGATGATGAAGCCTGGAAAATTGCTCCCGCAGTGCGGCTGTCGCTTGCCGATACGGGGAAACCCGCCACAAAAAGGACGATAGCCCGAATGTGCTGGGATGATGAAAACCTCTACATCTCATTTGACTGCGACGATGAGGATCTCTGGAACGACTACAAAGAACGGGATGATCCGGTCTATAACGAGGAAGTCGTCGAGGCGTTTTTGTCCCCGGAGTGTGACCTCAAGCACTACTATGAAATCAACGTCAGCCCGCGCAACGTCGTCTTCGATGCTTCTATTTTCGACCCGATTAATGGCTGCCCGCAGCCTCCGACCTCCACAGGCTGGGATTGTGTCGGGTTGCGCACGGCGGTCGTAGCGGACGGCACGCTGGACTGTCGAACGGATAAGGACAAAGGCTACATCGCGGAGTTGGCGATACCCTTTGCCGGGCTTGGCAGAAAGACGCCGAAGCCAGGTGAGCGATGGCGGGGCAATTTGTATAGAATCGATCTTAGCCCGAAGCCTGCGGAGTTCCAATCCTGGTCCCCTACCTTGGTCAAACCGGTCGCGTTTCACGTCCCGGACAGGTTCGGAACTATATTTTTTGTGGACTGAGAATCAAGCTTTGTTGGATTCTTGTATTAGCAAGCGCAAAATCTTGCTACATTAGACAAACTGCTCTACAATGAGGAACAATTGGTTGATAAGACGCTCTATGGGTGCGTAATGAGGTAGAAAATATGGGAAATTCATCTGAGCTTAGAGTCGGCATAATCGGTTGCGGCGGCATTGCAGGTGGCAAACACTTGCCGAGTCTGTCCAAAATCAACGCTGTGAAACTGGTGGCGTTCTGCGATATCATCGAGGAGCGCGCTGCCGAGAAGGCATGCAATTATGGCGTTGATGGCGCGGCGGTCTATACGGATTATCAAAAGATGCTGCAGGCGGAGAAACTCGACGTTGTGCACATCTGCACGCCCAACAACAGCCACTCTGAGATCACTGTTGCCGCGCTTGAAGCCGGCTGCCATGTGATGTGCGAGAAGCCGATGGCCAAAACAGCGGAGGAAGCGCAAAAAATGGTCGAGGCGGCGAAACGCACCGGCAAAAAGTTGACTATCGGTTATCAAAACCGCTTCCGCACTGATTCGAGGTATTTGAAGGCGTTCTGCGAGCAGGGCGGCCTGGGTGAGATATATTTCGCTAAGGCGCACGCTCTTCGCAGGCGCGCGGTGCCGACCTGGGGAGTCTTTCTTGATGCAGAAGCCCAGGGCGGAGGGCCGCTGATCGACATCGGAACCCACGCGCTGGACCTGACGCTGTGGATGATGAACAATTATGAACCGGAGTTCGCGGTGGGCAACACCTATCGCAAGCTCGGCGACCGGGAGAACTGCGCCAACCCGTGGGGACCGTGGGATCCCAAAAAGTTCACCGTCGAGGATTCCGCGTTCGGCTATATCCACTTCAAAAATGGAGCTACGGTGTTTTTGGAGTCTAGCTGGGCGCTGAATTTGCGGGTAAGCGGGGAGGCGATCTGCACCCTTTGCGGGACCGAAGCAGGCGCCGATATGTGGGACGGACTGCAGATCAACGGGGAGCGATTCAGCAAACTCTACGTCGAAAAAGCTCAACTTGAGCCGGGCAGCGTACCGTTCTATTCCGGTGACGACGAAAAGGACGCCGATGTCGAGGCGGCGATGTGGATAGAGTCCATTCTTGCGGACAAAGCTCCGATCGTATTGCCGGAGCAGGCACTGGTGGTGACGGAGATTCTCGAAGCGATCTACAAATC
>LSQX01176405.1_pt1 | contig 18340 bp, 17 predicted proteins | sample 654561 | NCBI WGS metagenome assembly LSQX01 (sample SAMN04489861, study PRJNA283612) | anaerobic digester metagenome | isolation source: 4 biogas reactors fed with cattle manure at either 37C or 55C with and... | place: Denmark: Kongens Lyngby | collected 2014
AAATGCGGAAAAAATTGTTTGGGGATACAAAAAAAACCTCAAACGCATAAACAAAAAATGGACATAGTGCATGTCCATTTACTTTGTTAAGCCCGAGATCAATCGAGATTAATTAATACTCGTCTTCGTTGAAAAAGAAATCCTCTTTACTTGGGTAATCCGGCCACAGATCTTCTATGCTTTCGTAGATTTCCCCTTCGTCTTCCATTTCCTGAAGGTTTTCTATCACTTCAAGGGGAGCTCCCGAACGGATGGCATAATCGATGAGCTCATCCTTGGTGGCGGGCCAGGGAGCATCTTCCAATTTTGAGGCTAATTCCAGGGTCCAGTACATAGCTATAATTATTAATTGATAGACGTATAATTATGAATAATCCAGGTCAATTTTTGTGTTTTTACAATAAGGCTGCAAAAGTATAAGAATAGTTTGAATAGTCAAGTAAAAAAGAGCTTGTTTTATATCGATAATTAAAATAGTTATTTGCCGTCCCAAAAAAGTTCATCCGTTTCATCCAGACAAAGTTTACGACTGAGTATATAAAGATAATCCGAAAGCCTGTTCAGGAAAGTCAGCATCGATTCATTCAGTTTCTCTGTTTGATGCACCGCGATGCACTTACGTTCGGCGCGCCGACAGACGGTGCGGCAAATATGAGCCTGAGCAGCCGCCGCGCTTCCTCCGGGAACGACAAAAGAATGGGTGACCGGTAATTTTTTCTGAATGCAGTCGATAGCCTTTTCAAGTTGATGAGTTAGCTCCTTGTCCAGCCGGGCATAATCCTGAAACAACGAGCGAATGTTGTCGTTTTCGGGCGGCTTGCGATAGGCCAGGCGGCCGGATATCCGGAATAAGTGCTTTTGCAGCTCCAGAATCCGGTTTTTTTCTTCTTCGGTTTTGAGCAGGGTTCTGAGCAAGGCCAGTTGGGCGCTGAGTTCGTCGGTAGTGCCGTAAGCCTCCAGACGGAGATCGTTTTTCAAAACCCTTTCTCCGTCTGCCAGGCTGCTGGTTCCTGTATCTCCGGTGCGGGTGTAAATCTTCATGCCAATATATCTTGAGCCTGTTCCGGCGTTTAGCTTCTTCCGGCCCTTCAAACTATAAGTTTTACAGGCGACACAAAAATAACACAATGCAGGGAAAACGCAAATTATGCAGAATATATTTTACCTTTGCGCATCCATTGATTGTTGTTTTGCAAAGTATAAAACACCATATACACTACTATTTACACGCGCGGCACCGCCGGGGTCACGGAGTGCATTCCCCATTTGCTTACCGACTGATCACTGCTATAATCGAAGAAGATTATCCTTATTATTGTTTCAACGAGTTGGAAGACAAGCGAGTCCGCATGGAATCCGAACGAATCCGGTTGGAAACTAAGCGAGCCCGGCTGAAAGCCCGGCACGCAGTCCGGAAAGCCAAAGGGAAAGGACTTGATGCCGAAAGCCCCGGCCGGAAAGCCCGGCAGTCCCGCTCCGGGAAGCATTGCCTGTCTCCGGCCGATGCCCAAATTTTGTTCCGGCTGGTGAATGCCTTTGCTTTGCACAAAGTAATGGAGTGGGGCGGAATAGACGAAATAACCCGGCTCTATTTATCAAGAGCTTCCTCCAAAGTAAAAATCTATCGGGGAGGGCAGGATGTTAACGTGATTCCGGATTTGCTGTTTTGTAATGCGGATCTTGACGAAGCGGCCTTGTCGCAGGCTTTGTCTCAGGCCCTGAGTCAAAAATCGGAGCAGAGCCTTTTGGTGCTGGCCGGTCCGCATCGTTCGGCAGGAGCTTACCGCTGCTGGCAGCAACTGCTGGCTCATTCTGATGTGCGGCTTTCGGTGGAGATGAAGGGTTTGGGGCTGGTGTTTTTCGATCCGGAACTACAAAAGAACCACTATATTTTGAGGAGTCGGGTTTATTCGGCTCCGTATTGCATCAAATAGGCTTTGATGAATCCATCCAATTCACCGTCCATAACCGCCTGTACGTTGGAGGTCTGATAATCGGTGCGGTGGTCTTTTACCCGCCGGTCGTCGAAAACGTAGCTGCGGATTTGGGAACCCCATTCGATTTTCTTTTTTCCGGCTTCAATTTTGGCTTGCTCGGCTCGGCGTTTCTCCAGCTCCATCTCGTAAAGCTGTGATTTGAGCAGCCTCAGGGCATTTTCTTTGTTTCCCAGTTGAGAACGGCTTTCGGTGTTTTCGATCACTATGCCCGTGGGGATGTGATGTAGACGAACCCCTGTCTCCACTTTGTTGACGTTCTGACCTCCGGCACCCGAGGAACGAAAGGTGTCCCAGGTGATGTCGGAATCCTTGACTTCGATTTCGATGCTTTCGTCCACCAGTGGAACCACAAACACCGAGGTAAAGGAAGTCATTCGTTTGCCCTGGGCATTAAAGGGGGAAACCCGCACCAGACGATGTACCCCGTTTTCGCTCTTTAAATAACCAAAAGCGTAATCGCCTTCGACGGTCATGGTAACGGTTTTGATGCCGGCGTCGTCTCCGTCCTGCCAGTTGGTGATGTTGGTTTTATAGCCTTGTTTATCGCAATAGCGCTGATACATGCGGTAGAGCATTTCGGCCCAGTCCTGGCTTTCGGTGCCGCCCGCTCCGGCATTTATTTTGAGTACGGCCCCGAGTTTGTCTTCTTCGTGGCGGAGCATGTTTTTCATTTCCAGGTTTTCGAGCAGATTCAGGGTGCGATCGTACTGCTCATCCATTTCCTTTTCGCTCAGGGCCTCTTCTTTGTAAAAATCATAAGCCAGTGTCAGTTCCTGTACAGCGGTTTGAACTTCTTCGTAATCTTCTATCCAGCCTTTGAGTTGCTTGATTTTGCGCATTTGCTCTTCGGCTTCTTTTTGCTTTTCCCAGAAACCGGGAGCCTGGGTCTTGAGTTCTTCTTCTTTTAAAGCGTCAATTTTGTTTTCGATGTCAAAGATACCTCCTCAGCGCGTGCTCGCGCTCCTGGATCTCTTTGATCTGGTCTGTAGTAATCATTATAAATACATTTTTTCTATTTCATCTTTGTAATGATCGGCAATCACGTTGCGTTTCATCTTAAGCGTGTTGGTCAATTCGCCGTCGGCTACACTGAAAGGCTTGGGTAATAAAACAAAACGGCGGATTTGTTCGTAACCGGCCATGTTTTTTTGCAACATGCGGATTCTGTTCTCAAAAAAGGCATATATCCGCTCGTCTTTAAGCACATCTTCGAGCTTATCGGCATCAAGATCGGGTATGCCCAGTTTTTCCGCCAAACTTTTCAGTTCCTCATAAGCGGGCACAATCAGGGCGCTGACAAATTTCCGCTGATCTCCGATGACGGCAACCATGTCGATGTATTTGTCGTTGCATAGCACCGCTTCTATACTTTGGGGAGCTATGTATTTGCCGTTGGAAGTTTTAAACAAATCCTTTAGGCGCTCGGTCAGCACCAGATGTCCTTCTTTGTTGATGTAACCCATATCGCCGGTGCGGAAAAAACCATCTTCGGTAAAGGCTTTGGCATTGATTTCGGGTTTGTTGTAATACCCCGGAGTGATGGTTTCGCCTTTGAGCAAGATTTCTCCATTGTCGTCGATGCGCACTTGCAACTTATCGATAAAACTGCCCACACTGCCGAGACTGAAATGCTTTTCGTCAAAGCTGGCCACCGTAGCTGTGGTCTCGGTCAGACCATAACCATAACAGATGGGTATGCCCACCGAGCGCATAAAAATCAGAATGTCGTCCGACAGTTTGGCTCCCGAAACGGGAAAAAGCTTGCCGTTTTCCAGGCCTACCGCCTTCTTGAGAATGGTAAACAAGCTTACTCTGTAAAGGTTATAGCGCAGACTCAGCCAAAAAGGAGGTTTAAGATCCAGACGCACGTAATCGAGGTTGTATCTTTTACCCAGTTTGACGGCATGGAAAACCCATTTTTGAGCCAGGGCAGGCATAGCCTCGATTTTCTCCATAATGCCGCTGTACACTTTTTCCCAAAACCGGGGAACGTTGCACATGATAGTGGGACGAACTTCTTTGAGGCTCTGCTGAATATCGAGCGGCTTAAGATTGATATCCACCCGGATCAGCCTCGAAAGACTATACAGGCTCCAGGCTTTCTCGAATATGTGGGTCAGGGGCAGGAAACACATCGAAACCTCGTTTTTATCGAAGAGATGCAAGAGTTTGATATCCATCACTCTTATGATTTCCTGATAATTGCTGTGTAGGAGTTGCACGCCTTTGGGCTCACCGGTGGTGCCCGAAGTATAAAGAATGTTGGCCAGGTCTTCGTCACGACATTTACTGCGCTTGGCTTCTACCGAATCCTGTAGGTTAAGCAGCATTCCTTTGTGTACAAAGTCTTTGAAATAAATCGATTGATCATCGTTTTTCTGTAAGCGCACATTGGTATCAAAAATAACGATTTGTTTCAGTCCGCATTCTCCGTGACTAATGGCCTCGAAAGCCCGGTCGTATTGATATTGTTCACCTACAAAAATCATCCGGATACCCGCGTCTGCAACGATGTATTCAATCTGGCTTGTAGTACTGGTGGCGTACATAGGTACGCTTACTGCCCTTAAGCTGAAAATGGAAAACTCACTAACGATACATTCGGGCATATTTTGAGAAAAGATACCCACCTTTTCCTGTTCTTTGATGCCAAAATTCAACAAGGCGGCACACAGATGGTCGATACGATCGTTCAGTTCTTTCCACGATATGCCTTTCCATTGACCGTCGGTATAATCCCGGTAGCGCATGGCAATCCGGTCACCACACCTGGCCGCGTATTCAGGCACCAATCTGGAAGGATGATAAATATTCATTTGATATAGAATTGATTTGACATGCAAAAGTACGCTTATAATTTATATTTTTTTTCAAAAGCTCCAAGATTTGTATTGTTTAAAGATATTCTTAGCTAATTTTGCATGTTGATTATCAATAATTATGGACTACAAAAGCAGCATAGATTTATTGAAAGAGCTTATAGCCATACCCTCTTTCAGCAAAGAAGAAAAGGCCAGGGCCGATTTTTTATGCCGTTACCTGCGGGAGCTTGGCTTTGAGCCCCAACGAGTCGGCAACAATCTTTGGTGTACGGCAGAAAACATAGACGACAGCAAGCCGAACTTATTGCTCAACTCTCATATCGATACGGTACGCCCTTCGGACTCCTGGACCCGCCGGCCCTTTGTACCTCAAATCGAGGGAGACCGTCTTTACGGCTTGGGCAGCAACGATGCCGGGGCTGCGCTGGTTTGTCTGATCCGGACTTTTTGGAGACTGAGTCGCAAGCCCCAACCTTACAACCTGATGCTGGGTTTGTCGGCCGAGGAGGAAATCACCGGAGCTCAGGGCATAGAATTGCTTATGCCGGCCCTGCCGCCTGTAGATCTGGCCATTGTGGGCGAACCTACCGGTATGCAGGCGGCCGTTGCCGAAAAGGGGCTGTTGGTGTTGGATTGCGTCGCCCCGGGGAAGTCGGGACATGCTGCTCACGACAGCGCCGACAATGCTATCTACAACGCCATCGAAGACATCAACTGGTTTAGGAAAACCATCCTTCCCCGTTCGTCCGATTTACTCGGACCCGTTAAAATGACCGTTACCGTGATTCAGGCCGGCGAAAAACACAACGTTGTCCCCGACAGTTGCCGTTTTACCGTGGATATCCGGGTAAACGAGAAGTACAACAATCAGGAATTGTACGATTATATTTGTACTCAGGTTAAGTGCTCGGTGTCTGCCCGTTCTTTCCGTCTGAGTTCTTCTTCCATTTCTCCCGCTCATCCCATCGTCCATGCCTGCAAGGCTCAAGGCCTGACTTTGTACGGTTCTCCCACGCTCTCGGATCAGGCCAGGATGCATTGTTCCAGTATAAAAATCGGCCCCGGGCAGTCGTTGCGTTCACACACCGCCGATGAATTTGTTTTGTTGTCCGAAATTCGGGAAGGGGCAGAGGTTTATTTTCGTTTGCTCGACGGGTTGAAGATTAGGTGATAAAGCGATTGGTCCCGCGCAGTAGCTCAAAATTTTTTGATCCAAACCTCCGGATTCAGCCGCTCCCTATCCTGAAACATCTGAAAATGCAGGATGGTCTGGTTGCCCTGTTGTTCGTCGACAAAGACTTTGCCCAGCAATTCGCCGGTTTTTACCTTGTCTCCCAATTTTACTCTGACCTCTCCGAGGTTGGAATAAACCGTAAGGTATTTGCCGTGGCGCACAATGACGGAAGCGTTCATACCCGGTACCATAAAGATTTTACTGACGGTACCCTTAAAAACGGCTCTGGCCGAAGCTCCTGCCCGGGTTTGGATATCAATGCCCTTGCTGTTGGTTTGCACGTATTTGAGTTCCTGAAATTTCTGCTGGCCAAAGTGTACGATGATGGTTCCCGGTTCGTTCAGGGGGAAGGGGAGTTTGCCTTTGTTGTTGCCAAAGTCGTCGGACAATATTTTTTCGTCTATGGTCATGGCATAGCCGCCTTCGCTTTCGGGCCGGCTGCGTTCTTTTTCGAGGCTGGCTCTGCGGGTTTCTTCAGCAATGATTTCCTCAATTTGTTTATCGAGCCGGGCGGCCAGTTCGCGGTCTTTTTTGAGCTCGGCGTTCAGTGTCGATTCCTTTTTTTTGAGGGTATTCAGCAAGTTGCGCTGTTTTTCTCTTTCCTTGCTCAGGCGGTCGCGCTCGGCTTGCTGTTCATCGAGCAGCTCTTTTTGTTGCTGATAAGCCACCTCCAGATCGATGCGTTTTTTTTCGAGTTGTACTTGTTTCTGACGTATTTCTTCGGCCTGCTTACGCTGAAACTTGGTGTATTCATTCAGGTAGCGAATACGGCGATAGCTTTGGCCGAGGTCTTCGGCCGAGAAAATAAACATCAGCTTATCGTCTATTTTGAGACGGGTATGCAGTTGTTTTATTAATTGAGCGTATTGTTGTTGCTTGACCGACAGTTGCCGTTTGAGTTCATTGTATTCGTTTTGAAGAGTGCGCAAGGAACGGGACAACCTGTTCATTTCGGTGTTCAAGCGGTCGATGTATTGTTCGGTCGATTTGATCTGATCGCTCAGGATGGTGTATTGATAAAGCAGGGCTTTGCTCGACTTTTGGTTGGCACTCAAGCTTTCGTTGGCTGCTTTGATACGCTCGAGCACGGCCAACCTTTCTTTCCGGACATCTTCTATGCTTTGCTGGGCCTGGAGTGCGGCAAAATTCAAGATTAACAGGATGAGAAAACAATGTATTCGTCGCATCGTTAAAACTGAAGTTGATTTAAAAACGATTCCACAGTGGTTTGTTTGTAATTGCCCGGTAGCGGAAAATCCAAACTGAGCCCGGTGTTGTAGACCGGGTTGAGATAATCTACCCTGAATTCTATATTGTCGTTGCCTTGTTGAAAGCTCAGGACTACCCTGGAAGGGAAAGAGCCGAAAGTGGTAGCCTGAAAAAGGCTGTAATCCACTTTGAGGGGAAAATTCAGCATAGCGCTCTCCAAGTCAGCCCGATAATATTCTCCGGCTTTATTGATGTAAAAGTTTGCCTTTTCGTTTTGGTGAGAACAACTCAAAATCAATTCCCGGTCGGTTTCCTGCAAGTCAAAATCCTTAGCGCTGATTTGTTTGTTGCCGGGTACGAAGAATTGATTTGAAAGTACGGAGGTCAAAACCTTTAAAGCATAAACTGCCTGATCGTTTCCTATGTTTTGATCGGAAAGTGCAGCAACGGCATAAGACTTCCGGAGTCGATTCATAAGGAACACACTGTCTTTGGTAAGCAGCAAGCGGCCCACCTCTATACCGAGAAAGGGCTGAAGCGAAACCCACAGGCAACTGTCTTTTTGAATTTTTACCCGGGCGGCCAAACTGTTGGAGCCCTGGCCGGTTTTAATGTTGATGTTTACCTTGGATTCCATCCGGTCGAAAGACCTGTGTTGATCAAGTATCTGTTGAATGCGTTGATAAGGGTCTGTTTTTTTGAAAAGCTTTTTTTGGGGAGAACAGCCCGTAATCAAGACTAAGGCCAAGGTCAGCAGCAGAAGTAAGAAACTTTTTTGTTGAGTTGTCATTGTTCGTCGGATGATTTGTTCAGATACACGGCCCGGTTTGCTTTTTGTTGTAAGATGTCGGAAGCTCCTTCCATGGCAGACGCTTTTTTCCACTGTTCCACCGCCGCTTCTTTTTCGTTGTTAAACCACAGAATATCGCCGTAATGTTCCAGTAATTCAATGTTAGGTTCCTTGGAATACTCTATGGCCCTTTGGATGTAGATTTTGGCCAGGCGGTATTGTTCTTGCTTGAAGAATACCCAGGCGTAAGTGTCCAGATAAGTGCTGTTGGTGGGCTGGAAATCCAAGCTTCTGCGGGACATTTTTTCGGCTTTGGACAAATCGCTTTCGTCGAGACTTAAAAAATAGGCATAATTGTTCAGGACCAAATGGTTGTCGGGATTGTATTCCAGCGCTTGTTTATAATGTGTATAGGCTCTGGCTGTGTCGCCTGTTTGATGATAAATATCCCCCATATAGCCCAGTATGCTCGACAGGAAAGTCCTGTTTTTGGGATCGGCTTTTTCCAGGCATTTTTGATAGGCATTCAGCGCTTCGTCGTGGTTTTCTTCCATGCTGTAAGTCAGGGCCAGGTAATACCAGAATTCTACTTCTTCGGGGAAATACACCAATGCTTCCAGGCAAATCCGGCGAATCTGTTCCTGATTGCCTTCTTCGAGGTTGAGGCCTAAATAATCCTGCCAGATGCGTAATTGATTGGGATTCAAATCGAGGACATTGCGCAATTCACCGACGGCTTCGTCTTTGCGTTGGGTGAGCAGCAACCAGCGAACCCTTAGATCGCGCAGATCGTAGGCCGTGGGATGTTGCTCAAGCAGGAGTTCAAAATAGCGCTCAATCTGCAGGCTGTCTTCCCGGTTTTCGCAGGTACTGAGCAGAGTTCTGAAGATGTTCAGTTTGCTCTCCAGTTCGGTTTTTGGATTGCTTAGGGCAAGGTGGAGCTGTTCGCTCATGGCCAGACTGTCGCCGACGGCTTTGTAATAATCCGACAAAAACAGCCGGACGGTGCCGTTTTCGGGCTCCATGTCGAGGGCTTGGAGGAAGCATTTCCTGGCTTTTTTGGTTTTTCCGATTTCCATCCAGCCGCTACCCACCAGCAAAAGATATCTGATCTCGCGGGGGTTGGACTTTTGAAGCTTTTGCAGTTCTTTGATGGCCGATTTGGGTTGATTCAAATTCAGGTACAAATCGTATTTCTGCATGCTGATTTCCTGGCTGATGCCGACGGAATTTTCAAAACGATCCAGGGCCTCAATGGCTTGAGTGTATTGTTTAAGCTCGGTGTGGAGCAGCGACAGCGTATAATACAACTCGTAATTGTCGGGATTTTTGGCTACCAGTTGTTCCAGCAGGCTTATGGCGTCCGGATAACGTTTCAGTTGCTGGTAAATGCCGGCCAGTTGCAAGCCGTACCAATCGTTGCCGGGATCCAGGGCGAATGCTTTTTCGTAATGAGCCACGTAACGTTCGGTTTGATTCATAGCCCGGTAGAAAGCGGCAATTTCTGCGTGAGCCGCCGCACTGGTAGAATCGAGACTGAGGCAATGCCTGAACATCTCAAAGGCGGCCCCGTATTGTTCCAACGCTTTCAGGCGCAGGCCTTCCTCAAAATAATAGCTAAAACTGCGGGCTGTGTCGTAAGCTTGTCCCTCGCTTTCTTTAGTATCGGCAGTTTGGGCAAAGGCAGGTGCAGGCAGCAGGCAAATCAATGCAAACAAGCCTGTCCTGACTGCCGGCAGTAAAAATGAAACGACCGTCTTTTTACGTAGTGAATTAGCCGTCTTTTTCATTCCATTTATTTTTTCCCCGTGTGACCGAAACCACCGGCACCTCTCTCCGTGGCTTCGAGTGTGTCTACTTCTTGCCAGGTCGCCTGACAATGAGAGGCAATCACCATTTGACAGATTCTTTCTCCGTCTTCGACCTGCACTTCCTCTTGCGACAAATTGATCAAAATAACCCCTATTTCGCCCCGGTAGTCGGCATCAATAGTGCCGGGAGTGTTCAGTACGGTGAGTCCTTTTTTGAGGGCCAAACCGCTGCGGGGCCTGATTTGAGCTTCGTAACCGGCCGGCAGTTCAATAAAAAGTCCGGTAGGTATCAGCTTGCGTTCGAAAGGTTTAATGCAGACGGCGGCATCGATGTTGGCACGCAGGTCCATGCCTGCCGAAAGGTTGGTTGCGTATTGGGGCAGCGGATGCTTGGATCGGTTGACTATCTTTACGGTCATATCTTTATGGAGACTTAATTTGCTGTAAGTTCAATAAATAGCTTAACAATACAATCAAATGGACAAAAGTACTAAAATTATTGACAGGCCGAATAAGAGCTTTTAAAAAAGCAGGATTGTCCGGGGAATTTCTTACATTTGCGGGCTGTTTGCCCGGCAGCGTTTTAATCGAACCAATATGAAGCCTGCTTATTTGTATCTGTTCCTGCTCGGAGCGCTTTTTTCGATCACTTCCTGTCTCGACGATCCTGAGGTCACCGCCTGGCGCAAAGCTAATGACGAGTTTATGCTAAGTCTCAGGGATTCCTCGGAGTTTAAGCCTTTGGAATACAACGATCGTATCTTGTACGGCGACGAGAACTATAATTACCTGGATCATCCTGTGAGCGGTATTTATTACAAAACTCTGGTAGAAGGCCGGGGTGCGGTGCCTCTGGTCGGACAGACGGTAGAAGTGGAGTACGAAGGGCGCTTATACGACGGCACTGTTTTTGACAGCGGCAGCAGAACCACGCTGGTAGGCACCGGAGTCATCAGCGGGTGGTCGGAAGTGCTGTACAGAATACCGCAGGGTTCCACCTGGGAGGTGGCCATTCCTTATCACCTGGGGTACGGGGAGGTGAAACACGGTTCCATACCGGCTTACTCCTGTCTTATTTTCACGATGGAGTTAGTCAGCATAGTAGAAGACTAAAAGCAATCAACGTGCCCGAGTGAGTAAGTACTCTGCAATTTGTACGGCGTTCAGGGCAGCTCCTTTTTTAATCTGATCACTTACAGCCCAGAAAGTTAACCCTTTGGGATTGGTTAGGTCTTTTCTGATGCGTCCCACGTAAACCGGATTCTTGTCGGAAACAAACAAGGGCATGGGATAGCTCTTGTTGGCCGGATCGTCCTGCAAAACAATACCTTGGGCCCGGGCAAAAGCATCCCTGGCTTCTTCGAGGCTAATGGCGCGCTCTGTTTCAACCCAGATACTTTCGGAATGAGCACGCAAAACCGGTACACGCACACAAGTGGCGCTTACGAGCACGTCGGAATGCATAATTTTCCGGGTTTCGTTGAACATCTTCATTTCCTCTTTGGTATAGCCGTTTTCGGTGAAAACATCCACTTGAGGAATCAGGTTGTAGGCCAGCTGATAGGCAAATTTTTCCACGGTGGCGGTTTCGCCCTTTACCAACTGGGTGTGTTGAGCAATCAATTCATCCATGGCAGCGGCACCGGCTCCGCTGGCAGCCTGATAGGTTGATACATGCACTTTTGTGATATGACTCAGGTCTTCGATGGGTTTGAGGGCTACCACCATTTGTATGGTGGTGCAATTCGGATTGGCAATAATGTTTCGGGGTCTTTGCAAAGCGTCTTTTGCGTTCAGTTCAGGCACGACCAGCGGCACATCATCGTCCATGCGAAAAGCGCTCGAGTTGTCGATCATAATAGTGCCGAATTTGGTAACGGTGCCCGCAAATTCTTTTGAAATACTCGCTCCGGCCGAAGTGAAGGCTATGTCTATTCCCTTGAAGTCGTCGTTATGTTTTAGCTCCTTGACCACGATTGATTTTCCGCGAAAAGAAAAGGTTTTGCCGGCACTACGTCCGGATCCGAACAACACCAGGTCGTCCATGGGGAAATTACGTTCATCAAGTACTTTGAGAAACTCTTGTCCTACAGCGCCACTGACGCCAACAATTGCAAGTCTCATGTTAAAATAAAATTAATAAAAGGATAATATAATACATAAAATGCTTAACTTTGCCGCTGAATCCATACCGCGCAAAGGTAGTAAAAAAGTGAAGATGCACAAGTGTATATTCTTTTCATTTAGTCTGCTGACGATTTTCTTTTCCTGCAGGCCGTCAGTGGAACTGCAGGAAGAATTCGGCCTTTTTCCCGTTGATACCGCTTCGACCGGCTTGTTTTATCTGAGTCTGAACGAGATATTGTTCGACCCGGTACCGCAATCTTGTGATTACGTCGAAATCGTCAACCGTTCTCCGTTCTCCGTAGATCTGTCCGAAATACGTATCTGCAACCGCAACGAAAATGGGGTACTGGGCAGTCCCAAACCCCTGAGCCGTGAGTGTTTTATGCTAGAACCGGGAGCCTATTGCTTGTTGACTTCCGATTTAGAAAGTCTTGGAAGGGGATTCCCACTGGATACAGGGTTGAATTGTTTGATTATTAAAAGCTTGCCTTCCATGCCCAACGACAAAGGTTGTGTGGTTTTGCTGGACCGGCAGGGAAACATCATAGACGAATGCCCTTACACAAAATATATGCATCACTGCCTGATAAGCGATAGGGAGGGCATTGCTCTGGAGAAGATACATCCCGATTTACCTTCGGCAGAAGCGAATTCCTGGCTTTCGGCTGCGGCCGATGCCTCTTACGGAACCCCCGGCAGGATCAATTCTCAGTACCGGCCTCTGGACACCGTCGGTGCAAACGAAGGTTTTTTTGTGGAACAGGATTGGCTGTCGCCCCTGGGAAATTCAAAGTACAAACAGTTGGTGTTGGGCTACTCTTTTGCCGATCGGCGTGTAGCTAATATCAATGTTTACAACCGCAGCGGGGCTTTGCTTTATTCGTTGGCAGAAAATGCCCTGCTCGGAGCCCGGGGCTTTTTCGTCTGGCAGGGAGTCGACAGCGAGGGAAAGGTGCCCGACGCGGGCTCTTATCTTATACATATTGAACATTTCAACCTGAAGGGCGACAGCAAAAAACAAGATATTGTATGCCGTATTTTACCTTAAAAAGGCTACCTTTACCGGCCCCATTTTTTGAAATGATTACGTATACCTTACCCGGTTGGGACGATCCCGGCCAAAATCCCGTAAATTATGGACTGGACACAACGCACCTCTTTGTTAATTGGAGATCAGGCCCTTGAAAAACTTCAAAGTTCCTGTGTGTTGATAGTAGGTCTGGGAGGAGTAGGCGCTTATGCGGCCGAATTTCTGGCACGAGCAGGTGTAGGTCGTCTGATACTCGTAGACGGCGATAAGGTGCAGGCTACCAACCGTAACCGGCAACTGCCGGCTTTGTGCAGCACCGAAGGTCGTTTTAAAGTAGCTGTAGTGGCGGAGCGTTTGAGGGATATTAATCCTGCCATCGGCCTGGATTGTTTCCCCTTTTTTCTGGAGGAAGAAGATGCCGGTGATTTGTTGTTTGGCCGAAATCGCTACGACAATCGTCGGGCGCAACAGGGAATCGGCAAGATTCCTGTCGGTGACGACAGGCAAGAATCCCTTACACCGGAACTTTCCGGGCAACCGACGATGGTTTGTGATTTTGTGGTGGACGCTATCGACAGCCTGGGCCCTAAGGCCGCCCTTATCCGCTTCTGTCTGGAATACGCTGTTCCATTGGTCTCATCGATGGGAGCGGCAGCCAAACTCGATCCCTCGCAAATAAGCACCTGTGACATTTCCAAAACACATCATTGTGCGCTGGCAAGGGCTTTGCGCCACCGTCTGGCGGCTTTCGGCATACGTAAAGGTTTCCCTGTGGTGTTTTCTTCCGAACAGGCAGCCTCAAAAACCCGGCCCTCGGAAGTCAAACTCTCCGAGGCCAGGCCCTTCGAAACTAAACTCTCCGAAGCCAAATCCTCCGAGGCGGAAGCCTTCGTAAAAGTTGTGCCCGGCACCATTTCCTATTTGCCGGCGGCATTTGCCTGCCATCTGGCGGCTTATACGATTAAGTACCTGATTTCTGAAAATTCTTCCCCGAAAATCCGGCCGGATTGAGCCGGCCTGTCCTTATCTAAAAAGTTCAGATTGTTGATAAATAGGCACAAAATGTATTTTCCCTTTTGCACTTATACGGGAATATTGTCTATTTTTGCGCTTTGTTTTAATTGCTCTGATCTATGAAAATACCCGATATACTCCGGAACAAAAAAACCCTTTCTTTCGAAATATTTCCACCCAAAAGGCAGGAAGATACTTTTGTACTTATCGAAAATACCATAAAGGAATTATCCGACTTGGGCCCCGATTTTATAAGCGTTACTTACGGGGCGCTGGGTAATACCCTCAGCAATTCGGTAGCCATCGCCAAACACATTAAACAACACACCCGTTCGGAAGCCTTGGCTCACCTCACCTGTGTGTCGTCCGATAAGGCCCAGGTGGACGAAATTTGCCGGGAACTCAGGGAAGCCAACATTAAAAATATTCTGGCCCTCCGGGGCGATTTGCCTGCAGATCCGGGCATGCACCATCACGATTTTCGGCATGCCTCTGATCTGACCGCTTATATTTCGCAACGTTACGGAGCCGACTTTGCCTTTGCCGGAGCCTGTTATCCGGAGAAACATCCCGAAGCAATTTCCATGAAAGAAGATATCCGGCACCTCAAGATAAAACAGGACGCAGGGATGGACTTTTTTATTACCCAGTTGTTTTTTGACAACGAGGCTTTTTACCGTTTTTTGCTCGAAGCCCGAAAGGCCGGTATCACCATCCCGATTATTCCGGGCATTATGCCTGTGTCCAATTACAAACAACTCGATGGCATGATACGAGTTACCGGAGCCGCCATACCCTTGCAACTGCGTAATTACTTTGATCGTTACCGTTACGACAAACAAGCCCTCGAAGAAATCGGCATTATTTTTACCAGCCATCAGATCCTCGACCTTATTGCAAACGATGTGGACGGTATTCATCTGTACTCGATGAACAAGAGCAGTTTTATCAAAAAATTAATGGCCAACATTGCCTATGTGCGTTCCGGTTTCTTTGCTCAGGAATAATGCCCTGACTTATCTGGGTTATTCCGATAGTGATTTGGATGAGCAAACGCAGGAGGCCCTTCATTCGGCCCTAACTCATATAGCTGAGTGGTCTGCGTACAAACAAATTTACACTCGCCTGAAAGATTTGCCCGAAGCACCGGCTTTTTTGCAGCAGGAATCCTACGTGGGCTTGCAGGGAAAGCTGGATACGGCTTTGTTGTTTGCCGCCACCCTCGGTCTAGGCATCGATCGGCGTATACAGAGCCTTTCGTTAAACAGGCTTTCGGAAGCTGTGGTGTTGAATGCCGTCGCCAATGCCTATCTCGAAACAAGAGTTGAGTTGTTTATCGGGGAGATATTGCCCGGAGGAGTCTTGTTTTGTCCGGGTTATGCCGGTACCTCGCCCGAAGGCAATCGCTCAGTGTTGAAGCTGCTCAATGCCCAAAAGCACCTGGGTATTTACCTGAAAGATTCCGGACTGATGATTCCCGAAAAATCTATGGCCGGGATTGTTGTTGCCGGTTATAGTTTCAGTTGCAGGGCTTGCAGCATACGCAGCAAATGCGACCATCTTAGGCAGGGTAAAACCTGTTACGGCAAGCCGGCTCCTCACCGGGAAGAGAGCCGGAATGCAAAAGCAGACAACATCAAGGCATAAAAAGATAAAGTAAAGAACAGTAAAAAGAAGAATCAATACAATGCCCGATCTCATTTCCAAAAAAGTTCAGCTATTCGACGGCGCCATGGGTACCATACTGACAGCCGATCCCGAAGTTAATTCCTTTTTGCCCGAAGAGCTCAATCTCCTATTCCCCGAAAAGATTTTGGCCATACACAGGGCTTATGTAGAGGCGGGAGCTCAGTATATTACAACCAATTCTTTCAGCGCCAATCCGATCAAATTAAACTCAAGTCGTTTTAGTTTACAAGAAGTGCTGGATGCTGCCATAGAGCTTGCCCGCAGGGCTGCCGGAGAAAGCTCCTGCAAAGTCATGCTCAACATAGGTCCTACGGGAAAGTTGCTCGAGCCCTTGGGAGAGCTCGGTTTTGAGGAGACCTACGAAAATTACAAAACAGTGGTGGAGTACACCAAAGACAAGGTGGACGGTTACGTGTTGGAAACTTTTTCGGATCTCTACGAAATCAGGGCAGCCATACTGGCCGTAAAGGAAAATTCCACACTGCCTCTTATGGCTACTATGACTTTCGACACTTCAGGCAGAACCCTGACCGGTTCCAGCCCTGAAATTGTAGCTCTTACGTTGAGCGCCTTAGGCGTAGACGTGCCCGGCATCAATTGTTCCACTTCGCCCGAACACCTGATTCCTTTGGTCAAACGAATGAGAGCCTTTACTCATTTACCTTTGTTGGTTCAGCCCAACAAGGGCTTCCCCATACTTTGCCAGGGATCGGTATCCTACGCCATGAGCGACGAAGACTTCGTTTATTATGCGGGTAAACTCATCGAAGCCGGAGCCTCTATAGTGGGAGGCTGTTGCGGCACAACTCCCGAAACCATAGCCCTGATGGCTAAATATAAAAGCTTGCCGCTCAAAGAGTATGCCCCTGTGGCCGGCCATTACATTTGTTCTTCGACCCGCTTGCTTAAATTGCAACAAGGCTTGGTTTGCGGGGAACGGCTCAATCCCACCGGTAAGAAAAAATTACAGCAAGCCCTTTTAAACAGCGATTTCGGCTATCTGCAGCAGGAAGCTCTCAGCCAGCAGGAAGCGGGCGCCCACTTTCTCGATTTGAATGTGGGTATTCCCAATGCGGACGAAGTCGATTTGTTGTGCCGCGCAACCAAGAAGATACAGGAAGTGTGTGATTTACCCTTACAGCTCGATAGTTCCAATCCCGCAGCCATCGGGGCAGCTCTACGGGTCTATAACGGAGTGCCGGTAATCAATTCCATCAACGGCAGCGGGCCGGTGCTTAAGGCCTTGCTTCCTCTGCTGGCCAAATACGGTGCTTCGGCCGTTGCCCTCACCCTCGACGAGCAGGGCATACCCGAAACAGTGGAAGGACGCCTTCGTATTGCCAAACGCATCATTGCCCGGGCCGCAGCCAAAGGCATAAACAAAGACCGTCTCATCTTCGATGCTCTGGTAATGGCGGTTTCGTCCAATCAATATTATGGTCAGCTTACGTTAGACACCCTGCGCAGCCTCAAAAAAATGGGAGTCCTTACCACCATAGGCTTGTCCAATGTGTCCTTTGGTTTACCCAACCGTCCTTTACTGAATCGCAGTTTTTTACTGATGGCTTTGACTTCGGGTCTGGATATTCCCATTTTGAATCCTTTGGACGAAGAGAACATGCAAAGCCTTAAGGCTTTCAATGCCTTATCGGGGGCAGACCCTGCTTGTGAAAACTATATTTCCTATCATTCCCCAAGTCCGGTTCATGAACAAAGCGACAGCCTTTACCAGGTGGTGCTCAGTGGTTTAAAAGACTCATTGCCTTTGGCTATGGATAAAATCCTCAAAGAAAAAGAGCCGCAACAGATCATCGACGAGGATCTGATTCCGGCCTTGAACGAGGTTGGTCAGCGTTTCGAAAAAAAACACGTATTTTTGCCTCAGCTCATCCGTTCGGCAGAAGTGGCCCGCCAGGCTTTTCAGCAATTGGGGGAATTGTATGTTCAAAAGACAGACAAAACTCAGGGATTGGTGGTGTTGGCTACGGTTAAGGGCGACATTCACGATATCGGCAAGAACATCGTCAAGGTGGTGTTGGAGAGCCATGGTTATCGAGTGTTGGACTTAGGCAAGAACGTAGATACGGAAAAAGTGCTGGAGGCCTATCGCACTCATCGTCCGCTGGCCATAGGGCTCAGCGCTTTGATGACCACCACGGTGCCCTCCATGAGCCAGACGGTGGAAGCACTTAAAGAGATGAGCGCCGAATGTCCGGTCATTGTGGGCGGGGCAGTGATTACCGAGAGCCTGGCACGAGAGATGGGTGCCGATTATTACGCAGCCGACGCATTGACGGCCATCCGTATTTTGGAAGAACTATGATACAGGGAATTGATATACACAAGAGTTTTGGTACTCTGGAAGTACTCAAAGGTCTCGATATAGAAGTAAAGCCGGGCGAAGTGGTGGCGGTGGTTGGTCCCAGTGGTGCAGGAAAGACTACTTTGCTGCAGATACTAGGCACGCTCGATCGTCCCAACCGGGGCAGTGTCTTTATCGACGGCACCCGGGTTTCCGCGCTGGGCAACCGGGAGCAGGCTTCGTTTCGAAATCGCCACATAGGTTTTGTGTTTCAGTTTCATCAACTTTTACCGGAATTTACTGCTTTGGAAAATG
>LSQX01350067.1_pt1 | contig 18340 bp, 15 predicted proteins | sample 654561 | NCBI WGS metagenome assembly LSQX01 (sample SAMN04489861, study PRJNA283612) | anaerobic digester metagenome | isolation source: 4 biogas reactors fed with cattle manure at either 37C or 55C with and... | place: Denmark: Kongens Lyngby | collected 2014
AGATGTGTATAAGAGACAGGATAGAGTCTACCCACGGGGTTGGCAATGTGCGCATGCACCACCTTGTTACCTAATCTTATAATTTCCGACACATTTTCGCCTTCGGCATGCATGTGATAGAGGTCTGCCAAAATTTTTATATTGTCTTTATCGGCTGCTTGTGAAATTCTATTTGCAAATTCTAAACTGTTAATCCAGGCGCATTCTTTCTTATTGAGCGGCTCAATGGCTATCTCAATGCCAAAGCTTTCCGCTATGGGTGAAACAATGTCTGCCAAGAAAAACACAATTTGCTCAAAAGCCTTATCTTCACTGACACCTTGGGGGATTTTTCTGGCGGCGCTACTGCCGAAAACCGAAACTTTTATCCCGATTTTATGGGCTCTATCAAGTGCATGTAAGACATATTTATCTATTTTCTTGTAGTCTCTTGCCTCACCGACAAGTGGGTAGTCACTTGGTATAAAGCAATTTGAAGCCTCACAGGGCAAGCCGATTGTCTCGACTTTTTCTGTGAAGTCAGAAAAGTCACGATCGCTCAGGGCCGCTAAATCACCCAAATGTGTTTCAAAATAATCAAAGCCCAGCTCTTTCATTGTTAATATTTTTTCTTCATCCAGACCTACACAGGCACCAAATTTCATCAGTTTCCTCCCTACTTGTTTCCGGCTTCTCTTAATAATTCTTCAGCACTTTTAAGCTGTATTTCCGTTAAATTAATGCCCCCTATTATGCGAGCAATTTCTTTTTTCCGCCCTTCAAAATCCAAGGGTTTGACTTTTGTGTATGTCTTATTGTCCGACACTGCTTTGCTGATAAGAAGGTGGTTGCCGGCCTGGGCGGCTATTTGCGCCAAGTGGGTTACACAGATAACTTGCCTTCCTTTTGAAACTTGCCGCAATTTCAGAGCCACTTTTTGCGCTGCCCTTCCGCTGACCCCGGCGTCAACCTCGTCAAAAATCAAGGTGTCAATCTCATCCTTGCTTGCCAAAACATTTTTTATTGCCAACATTATACGCGAAAGTTCACCACCGGAAGCAATCTTTGCCAGGGGTTTTGGCGCTTGGCCTATATTGGCCGAAATCAAAAACTCGACCTTATCCCTTCCCTTGGGGGTGTAATCCACGCTTTGGAAGTCAACTTCAAAGCTGACATTTGGCATATCTAAAAAGGCCAGCTCTTCTTTAACTTTATTGGAAAAATCCAGCCCCGCAGCCTTACGCACCGCACTCAACTTATTTGATTTTTCTTCAAGTTTCTTTTCTATAACCAGAAGCTCCGATTTAATTTCTTTAAGCCTTTGGTCGGAAAATATAATTTTTTCTCTTTGCTGCAAGGCATCATCTAAAAATTTTAGCATCTCTTCTTCGCTGTCTCCGTATTTTCGAGACAGCCTGTAAATTAAATCCAAACGCTCTTCAATCAACTCATAATCTTTGGGATTAAAATCAAGCAGGCCCAAAATGCTTCTGATTGAATCCGTGTGTTCTTCAAGGCTGAAGTTAAGCTCGTGCAGGCTTTCGGTGGTTTTGTCAAGTTCCGGATAATATTCTGCCACTTTTTCCAAATTGGCGGCACTTATGGCCAATTGTTGCATGGCACCCTCGTGTTCATCGTGGCCGGCTATCAAATGCAATGCTTGGTTAAGGTTTTGAGTCATTTTTTCGGCATTTCTGAAAAGATTTTGTTTTTGCTTTAACTCTTCTTGCTCGCCGGGTATTAAGGTCGCTTCTTCAAGTTCTGTGATTTGAAAATTTAAAAGATCCAACAAGCGTGCCTTTTGAGCTTCATCGGTGCTTATTTCAAGCTCTTCTTTTTCCAATTCTTTTTTCTTATCGTAGAGCCGACTGTAGGCTTGGAGCAATTCTTCGTTTTCAGCCAAAGCGTCTATAAATTGTAAGTGGCCCTCGCTTTGTAAGAGGGCCTGGTTGTCATGCTGACCGTGAATGTTTATCAAGTCGCCGGCCAAATCTTTTAGCATGCCGACTGTCAGGGGTTCACCGTTGGCTGTGCAAATGTTTCGACCGTCCGGCGCAATTGTTCTTTGCAATATCAAGCAGCCGTCATCTTGCAAAGCAATGGCATTTTTTTCAAGCTTTGATTTAGTCGATTGGTTAACATCAAAGAAAACGGCCGAAACCTTGGCCCTTTCAGCACCCGTGCGAATAAGTTCACGCGATGTCCGATCGCCCAATATTGCATTTATTGAATCTATGATTATGGATTTACCTGCGCCGGTTTCACCGGTCATAACATTTAAGCCGGCATCAAAATCTATAGTCGCACTCTCAATTATAGCAATATTTTCAATTTTTAATGACTGCAACATAGGGCCACCCCTTTATTAACCGGCTAACAGGCGTTGGATTGCGTCTTTCATCTGTGAGGCATAGCCTTCATTTCTGCAAAGGGCAAAAATAGTGTCATCACCGGCCAAGGTGCCCACCAAGCCATCCCAATGCATGGAATCAAAAGCGGCGCAAGCCGCTTGTGCCATGCCGGTGTGGCATTTTATAACTATTGTGTTTCCGGAATAGTCGGAAGATATGACAGATTGAACAAATATATTTTTAAATTTTGCCAAGAGTTCGTCTGAATCCGATCGATTGGCCGCATAGCGGTATTGCCCGTCACTGCCCATCATTTTTACAATGCGCAACTCATTAATATCGCGCGAAATTGTAGCTTGGGTAACATTGAAGCCTCTTTCATTTAGCTTTGCCATAAGTTCTTCTTGCGTTGAGATACTGTGATTTTCTATGAGGTCAAGAATTAATTCCAATCGTTTCTTTTTCATTTTACCACTACCTTTCTATTTAAAAGTTACCTTTCCATTGTGTTAACTTGCTGTTTAAAACATCCACAAAAGTGTCGGGTTTAATCCTGATAAATTCGGCCGACAAATCGGATTTTGTGATTTTTAGATAAGCCCCCTTTGGGATTGCCACTTGGGTAGAGCCGTCGCAAAAATATATGACAGAATCATTTGGCGGGGTTTTTATAGAAAGTTCAGACTCCGCGTTGAGGACAAAGGGCCTGGCAAATAAGGAATGGGCGCAAATCGGTGTCAACATAATGCTTTCAAGCGCCGGGTCAATGATCGGCCCACCCGCCGACAGTGAATAGGCGGTTGAGCCGGTCGGGGTTGAAATAATCAAGCCGTCGGCAAAGTAGCGAATGAGGTGTTTGCCCTGCCGTTGCACCTTTATGTCCAGCAGTTTCGCGCGGCCGGGCCTGGTGACAACCGTATCGTTCAAACAATAATCACTTTGTAAAAGCTCTTGGCCGTCAAAGAGCTGTGTTTTTAGTAACATCCTTTTTTCAGTGCAATAATCTGACTCTAAAATCTTATTTAAGAGATGAATTTCGTGGCGTTCCAGGCCTGCCATAAAAGCCAACCTGCCGGCATTAATACCCAAAACCGGTTTTGAAAAACGCAAGGCATCTTTAGCCGACCTTATTATTGTGCCGTCACCGCCGACCGTAATTAAAATGTCGCAAATGTCAAGCATTTCATCCTTGGGCAAAAAGCCGGCATTGGTTGTGGAAAAACTGTCTTTACAGGCCGGGATCATAAAATATTTTACTCCCAATTTGTCCAACTGTGAACAAACTTCCAAGGTGACCATATATCCGTTTGCTCGCGTAAGGTTTGGCTCGATAGCAAATACCATCTTAACTACCTCCATTTAGTTCTTCATGCGCCCGTTCAACCAAATCCCCTATCAGGTCCTTGCAATCACTTGATGTATCAGCCGAAGTATCAGCCGAAGTTTTTTGCAGTAAAAGCAAATATTCTATATTGCCTTGCGGGCCTTTGAGGGGGGAATAATCAAGTTTTAATGCTTTAAAGCTATTTTCAAAGGAAAACTTAAGAACATTTTCTATAACTTCCACATGGGTTGATTTTTCGCGAACAACGCCTTTTTTACCCACCTTTTCACGGCCTGCTTCAAACTGGGGTTTTATGAGGCAAACCGCAAGGCTTCCTTCCTCCAATATTTCGGACAAAGACGGCAAAATTTTAGACAGTGAAATAAAAGAAACATCCACACTCGCAAAGTCGATTTTATTACTATTATCTATCAGCTTTCGGTCAAAATGCCTGAAGTTAACGCGCTCTAAAGATACAACGCGCGGGTCACTTCGCAAAGACCAAGCAAGCTGGTTGTAACCCACATCAACTGCGTAAACTTTGGCTGCCCCCGCCTGTAGCATGCAATCGGTAAAACCACCGGTGGAAGAGCCGACATCAAGGCAAGTAAGACCTTTGAGTTTTAGGCCAAAACTTTCAAGGGCTTTTTGGAGTTTCAAGCCCCCTCGACTGACGAAGGGTAAGGGGTTTTCCCTTATCACGACAAAATCATCGGGTTTTATTTGAAAACCGGCCTTGGTGCTTTTTTGATCATTAACATAAACCAAACCCGCCATTATCAGGGCTTGCGCTTTTTCACGCGATTGCACCATGCCCTCTTCAAAAAGATAAACATCAAGCCTCTTCTTCATCTGCTTCGTCTGTGCCCCCTAAAAGCGCTCGGTAAATGCCGTCGGCATCTAATTTGTATTCTTTCAACTGTTCTTCGACAGTTGCCTGCTTTACAAAAACATCATCAACCGCAAAGAGTTTATATTGGCCTTTAAAAGCATTTTCTAAAAGTAAGTTTGCGAATTTTTCACCGACACCGCCGGATTTTACACCTTCTTCAAAGAAAAAGATTTCTTCTTTGCCCAAAGCATACTCAAGTGCTGCGGGGTCTATGGGTTTAATTTTGTTAAGCTTTAATATTTTTGTATCAAGGCCTTGATTTAAAAGTTTTTCTCGCGCTTTAACCGCTTGGCTAAAAACTCTTCCGTAAGTAATTATCAGCGGAAGTTTTTCATTTTCACCTTCTTTTGGGTAAATATCAAAATTTCGATTTTCTGATACAAAATCCGACGGCAGACCAAGCTCCGCCCCTCGCGGATACCTGACCGCCGTGGCAAATTTTTCACTGTAAATTGCCTTATGCATGTCTCTCTTCAATTCAGCATAAGCAGAGGGTGAATAAATAGTAATGTCGGGTATGGTGTTCAAAAAAGCGACCTCATAAATGCCCTGATGAGTTTCCCCGTCCTCACCGACAAAGCCGGCCCTGTCAATTGCAAAAACAACCTTTAATTTTTGTAGGGCCACATCATGAAAGATTTGATCATAGGTCCTTTGTAAAAATGATGAATAAACCGCAAAAACAGGCACCATGTTGAGTTTTGCAAGGCCTGCCGAAAAGGTTACGGCATGTGATTCGGCGATGCCCACATCAAAAAACCTTTCAGGGAACTCTTCTTGAAAACATGACAGACCGGTACCCACGCTCATGGCGGCGGTTATGGCACAAATTCGTTTGTCCTTACCGGCCAATTCGCACAAAAATTCACCTGTTTCTTGCGAATAGCTACTGCCGCTGATTATAGGGTCACCCGAGTTAAGATCATATTTTGAGACACCGTGAAATTCGGTGGGGGCTTGTTCGGCCAAGTCATAACCTTTGCCTTTTACGGTCTTGACATGCAAAAACACAGGGCGCCTGATCAACTTTGCACTGGTCAGGGCTTGTGTCAGGTGTTCAATATTATGCCCGTCTATGGGGCCGATATAGTTAAAGCCCAGGTCTTCAAACCAGGTGCTCTTATAAATGGTTTTTTTAAGTGAAGCTTTTAGGTGTGAAATAAAGGCAGAAAGATGTTTACCGATAAGCGGAATGCGATTGAGTGCGCTTTCTGTTTTGGCTTTGAACCTGTAATAGCGCGGATTGGTCCTTAAGGCTGTTAAGTAGCGGGCCATGGAGCCAACATTTTTCGAGATAGACATTTCATTCTCATTCAAGATAAGAATCAAACGGCCGTCATTGCGGTCGGCGTTATTCAGTGCTTCATAAACCATGCCGTTTGTTGATGACCCGTCGCCGACTACTGCAATAACATAAGAGTTATCACGCTTTAAACTTTTGGCGCGCACAATTCCCAGGGCAGAAGATAAGGCAGTCCCCGAATGCCCGGTGCGGAAAAAGTCATGTTCACTTTCGCAAGGTGACGGATAGCCCGATATGCCATCCTTGCACCTTAAGGTGTCAAAATCTTCGCACCTGCCCGTCAGGAGCTTATGGGTATAGCACTGGTGGCCGACATCCCACAAGATGTGATCATAGGGCGACTTGAAGACCCTGTGCAAAGCAATAGTCAGTTCCACCGTTCCAAGGTTAGATGATAAGTGACCCCCGGTTTGCGAAACCGTGTTAATAAGCTTTGTTCTTATTTGGGTGGCCAAGTCATCAAGCTCGGACATTTTAAGCGCTTTTAGATCTTTTGGGCAAGAAATATTATCTAATAAGTTTTGTTCACTCATTTGCAACCTCAACTTTTACGCCCGGAAAGTTGGCGGGCATACCATAACAAAAACTCCGCATCCCTATCCGAAGACAGTAAAACCGCTTCTGCCTTTTGTAATAATTCATGTGCCTTTTCTTGCGCTCGGTCCAAACCGGCAACGGTCACATAGGTTGATTTTTCGTTTTCGGCATCACTGCCTGCGGTTTTGCCAAGCGTTTGTGTCGACTGGGTAACATCCAATATGTCGTCAATGATTTGAAAGGCCAAGCCAATATTTTGGGCAAAATCACCGGCCAGCTTAATGTCGGCTTCAGATGCTTGGGCTGCCAAGCAACCCAACCGGCAAGCGGCCACAATAAGGGCTCCTGTCTTTTTTTCGTCGGTTTCAATCAAGGTATCTAAACCGACTCTTTTGCCTTCATTTGCCAAATCCATTGCTTGGCCGCCGAGCATACCGGCCCAGCCCGCCGCCTTAGAAAGCAAGGCAACAGAGTCAATAAGTGTTTTCGGGCTTAAGTTTGCCTTTGCAATTACTTCAAATGCCAGGGTTAATAAGGCATCGCCTGCCAAAAGAGCCGTAGCTTGGCCGTATTTAATATGGCAGGCAGCTTTACCGCGGCGCATATCATCATCATCCATACAAGGCAGATCATCATGAATTAAAGAATAGGCGTGAATCATCTCAACCGCGCAAGCCGAATTCAAGGCCTGTTCATAATCTGCTTGGCAAAACTCACAAAAAGCCAAGCTTAAAACAGGGCGCACTCTTTTGCCGCCGTTTTCAACGCTGTAACGCATGGCCTCGTTGACTATGCCGGCCCGGGCGGGTGGCAATAATTCATCCAAACGCTTATCTATTTGCCGGCGAAACATATTAAGTTTAGCTTGAAACTGTTTCATCCTTACTCCCCTCTGTTTCGAGCGAACTTAATTGAATAATTTTTTGTTCAGCCTCATTTAAACTTTTATTGCAAAAATTCACAAGCTTTGTGCCTTCTTCAAACATTTTTAATGTTTCTTCAAGCGGCTTGCTTCCTTCTTCAAGGAGTTCAACAATTTTTTCCAAGCGTTTNNTTCATAGGTAAGATTTTCCATTTTATCCCCCATATTACTCACTGATTTCTTTAACTTCGCATCTTGCCCCGCCGCGATTGAATTTTAAATCTAAAAAGTCACCCTTTGAAAGTTCTTTAGCATCCGTCAGCGGTCGCCCCTCCTTAAACACCAAGGAATAGCCTCTGGTTAAAACTTTTAAGGGGCTCAAACTGTCTAACTTACCTGCCGCCAAGGCCAATGTGTTTTTCTTTGCATTCAAACTATCATTGACCAGAACAGACAGGGCCGTACTAAATTTATCTAAATTTTGCCTGTGAACATTCAAGGCCATAACCGGCGACTGAAAGCCCGGTGACAGCTCTAATATTTTAAGCTTTTCACGCCTTGCTTCCAAGCCTTTTTGCCCTGCTTTTATTAAGCGAGTTTTTAGACTGACAAGGTAGGCTGTTTGCTCCAAACGGTCAGGCACTGCAAGTTCGGCCGCAGCAGACGGCGTTGGAGCCCTGAGGTCAGCTGCAAAATCCGCTATTGTGAAGTCTGTTTCATGCCCCACGGCAGAAATCACGGGAATTTTACTGCCTGCAATTGCCCTGGCCAAACCTTCATCGTTAAAGGCCCAAAGGTCTTCAATTGAGCCCCCGCCCCTGCCGATTATAATGGTATCGGCATAAGCTTTTTTATTTAAAAGCTCAAGTGTTTCAATCATTTGCGGGGCGGCATTGTCGCCTTGCACTTGAACCGGGCAAAGGAGCACCTGCACTAAGGGAAAGCGGCGCTCCAAAACACTTAAAACATCTTTAACTGCAGCCCCCGTGGGTGAGGTAACCAGGGCAATGCGATTAGGATATTGCGGGATTGCTTTCTTTTTTTCACTTGCGAAGAGACCTTGGGCTTCAAGCTTTTTCTTAAGCTGTTCAAAGGCCAGGTTTAAGGCACCCAGGCCGTCGGGTTGCATGTCATCAACATAAAGTTGGTAGTTACCGTCACGCTCGTAAATCGAAACCCTGCAACGGACTATAACCTTTAAACCGTTTTCAGGTTTAAAGCGCAGTTTTTGGTTGGCGGAAGAAAACATAACCGCACGCACAGCAGCTTTTTCGTCTTTTAAAGTAAAATAAAAATGCCCTGTTCGGTAATGGTTGGTAAAGTTTGAAATTTCACCGCTTATTATAAGATTTTTCAGATTGGAGTCGCCTTCAATCAGGGACTTTACATAAAAATTCAGTTGACTGACACTTAAGACACTTGGTGCTTTCATCAAATCTTACACTCCCCCGGGCTCTCAACAGCCTCATGGCGCAAACATGCCATAAGGGCGAGCCCCACGGCATTGTCGACAGAAAGTTCGGGTTTTGCAAATATGCAGTCATGCCGCCGAGCCAAATAGCCGCCTATCAGTTTGTTTGACATAACGCCTCCTGTATAAAGCAGGGGCATATCACCATAAAGGTTTTTGGCCACTTTTGTCATTTTATCTAAAGTAAGGGCAATATAATCCAAGCAAAAGCGCGCTATATCTTCCGGCTTTTGCTCGCTTTCAAGCATTTTAAGGCACAAATTTTCCAAACCCGACAAAGAGCAGTCAAGGCCCTTTTCCGGCACGGTCGGCTTATATTTTTTTTTGCTTTTTTCCGCAAGCTTCTCAAGTTCCGGCCCACCCGGAAAGCCAAGCCCCAACATATGTGACACCCTGTCAACAGCTTGGCCTGCGTTTAAATCCAAGGTGGCTCCGATTAGTTTGATTTTAAAATCACCCGGGCTTTTTGGTTTTACCAACAAAACTTCCGTTGTTCCGCCCGATACATGAAAAGCTATAAAATTTTCATTCATAAGATCTAAACGATCGGCGGACAGCAAGGCCGCAAAAATATGGCCCGCTTGGTGGGAGCTTGTGTAAAGCGGCTTATGGGAAAAGGCCGCAAGGCTTTCCGCCAACATACTGCCCGCTAAAAAACAGGGCATATAAGAACCTTCAATATCACGCGGTGTAAGTGAAACCCCGATAGCCCCTACGTCCCCTTCAAGTTGGGCAAAAAGCTCTCGCATCAGCTCGGGCAGATTCTTAATATGAAGAAAGAGGGCTTCGCTTTGACGCAAGCCCTTCTGACCCTTTTTAACTTCTAATACTTTGCGTTTGCTTATATAGGTCTGACTTTCGCTCTTATAAAGCGCCAAGGATGTGGTGTAGTTGCTGGTGTCTATACCTAAAAAGAGGCTCATTCATCTTCCCCTTCTTGGTCATTTGAATCTTGGCCCGGGTTTAAGGAACGAGCGACACTGCCTAAAACGCCATTGACAAAGGGAGCATCTTCTTGTGCCGCAAACTTTTTACTGATTTCTACCGCTTCATTAATGGACACACTGACGGGCACATCATCGAAAAACAAAATTTCACAAACTGCCAAACGCAAAACCGCAAGCGACACTTTTGAAATACGGCTCAAGCGCCAACCTATTGAGTTGGCTTCAATAATCCCGTCAATTTCTTCCAAGTTTTCCCAAGTTTCTTTAGCCAACTTTAAGGAATAGTCGTCTTCCTTGAGCAAGGTTTGCTCTAAACCCAGGCTGATAATGTCGTCGAGCGGGGCTTCCGAGTGAAAAGATTTTTCGAACAAGATCATAAAAGCTTGTTCTCTTGATTGTCTTCTGGTCATAGCCATTCTCCGTCAAGTTACTGGTTTATTAAACCATAGGTTTATGCGTCCGCTTCCTCTTCATTGGAAAAAAGTATGCCGGCAATATTAACATTAACCCTGGTAACAGCCTTGCCGGTCATTTCTTGCACAGCTTTTTTAATATTTTCTTGAACTTCAACCGACAGCGTGGGTATGTTTGCGTCTTCTGCAACTAAAATGTATATATGCAGCATAACATCGGTTTCATTACTGATAACTTTGACCGACTTGAGTGCTTCGCCCCCGATTTTCATGATGCTTTGAAGGGCCGGCGGCCGCAATGCAAAGCCAAGCACGCCCTCAACATCTTTTGCGGCATTCAGGGCAATTGAAGCAATGACTTCATCGGATATAACCAATGACTTTTCAACCTCAAGCGGCTTTTTGTTTTCTTCGGCCATATGGACTGTGCACCCCTCTGTATTTTTGCTTATTATACCAACTTAAACACTAATATACAATATATAAAATGAATAAATACAATAAATATACATCACCGGCAGGGCTTTATTGTAATCGGATAAGCAGACTTTTGGGCTGTGACAGAGCAAGCGAAAAAGACCCCTAAAGCATTGAAAACAAGTCCCCCTTGTGCTAAACTGCTAATGTTATTTGTAGACTCAATGCCTATATTTTATAGGCAAAGGAAGAACAGATTTTAAAAAGGACGGTAGCAAGATGGAAAATCAAGCTTTAGATAAGAAAAATTCATCTCATTTGGGTGAAGAAGGTTTTTTAAAGAGAAATGTTTTTTTGTTTGTGGCTTTTGCCGCAGCAGCCCTTATTATGATTTTGGTCTATTTTGTTTTTCATCTTTTTCCTTTTGGTAATAAGACCATTTTAAGAATGGACCTTTACCATCAATACGGGCCGCTTTTTGCCGAGTTGTATGAAAGAATAATCGGCGGGCGAAATCTTATATATTCTTGGAATACGGGCTTGGGGGGCAGTTTTTTAGGNNCTAAATTATCTGTCCAGCCCTTTTTCTTTTATTATTTTATTATTCGGCCACAAAAACATGCCGGAAGCCATTGCAACCATAATATTATTAAAGGCTTCTTTTTCAAGCTTAACTTTCGCCTACTATTTAAAGCGCAGTCAAGGTAAAAACAATCTTTCTATAGCCGCTTTCGGGGTTTTATATGCCTTTTCGGGCTTCTTTATTGCATATTATTGGAATGTGATGTGGCTTGATGCCATGGTCTTCTTCCCCTTGGTTATGTTGGGCATTGAACAAATCATTCATAAGCGCAAGGCCGGCCTCTTTATTTTATCGCTCACTTATGTAATGCTGACCAGTTATTATATGGCTTTCATGACCAGCATTTTTTCTGTTCTCTACTTTCTGCTTACATATTTCAGCCACTATTCTTTGAACGGTCTTTTTGGTGATAGCTTGCAAGGGCCGGATGAGCCTAAACTCGGCTTTTTTAAGAAAATTTTCAAATCAAGGTTTTTAACCACAGGCTTCACATTTGCCATAGGTGCTCTGCTTTCTGCTTTGTTGGCAGCCGTGGCTTTGATCCCCGTTTATTATGTTTTGCAAGCTTGCTCGGCCACCGATAACCCCTTCCCGAAAGATTTTAAGTTTTATTTTAATACATTCGACTTTTTGGCCAACCATTTGGCCAGTGTTGAACCCACTATCCGCAGCAGCGGTAATGATGTTTTGCCCAATGTTTACTGCGGTGTTGCCACCCTAATTTTAGTCCCCCTCTTCTTATACTCCAAGACTATAAGCATCAAGGAAAAGGTTGCTCATGTGGCCCTCTTGGCCTTTTTGTTTTTCAGTTTTAATATTAATTACTCAAACTTCGTCTGGCATGCCTTCCACTTCCCAAATGATTTGCCCTACCGTTTTTCTTTCATGTATTCCTTCATTTTGTTGGTTATGGCCTATAAAACTTTTTTAAGAATCAAAGAGTTTGAAGCCAAGCAATTTTTAAGCACCGGTATCGGCCTGGTTATGGCTGTTGTGCTGATACAAAAAATCGGCTCTAAAAATGTTAGTGACACAACCGTCATAATCAGCATTGCATTTGCCGTTCTTTACACCCTGCTTTTCGCCATGCAAAACAGGCAACGCTTCGCTGCCAAGGCTTTTTCCTTACTTATTTTGATTAGCTTCGCCGCCGAAGCCCTGGTAGCCAATACGGACAATTATTCCATGACCCAGTCTAAAAGCAATTACACGGCCGATCTGCCCGATTTTCAAGCTGTGAAAAACAGAATTGACGAGCTTGAAGGTGACGATTTTTATAGGATGGAACTAACCTCCCTTCGCACCCGAATGGACCCCAGTTGGTATGATTACAGGGGTGTTTCCACCTTTTCTTCCATGGCTTACGAAAAGGTATCAAACCTTCAAAGCCGCTTGGGCATGGCAGGTAATTATATAAACAGCCACACTTATAATCCGCAAACCCCGCTTTACAATTCCATGCACGCCCTTAAGTACATTGTAAACAATTCCGACAGCATAGAAATGAACCAAGTTTATTACAGCACCATGTTCACCAAGGGCAAGTTCACGGCCTATAAAAACCTTTATCACTTGCCCCCCGCCTACACCGTTGAACCCGAAGTTTTAGACTGGAACCACACCTTATCCAACCCCTTTGAGGTTCAAGCCGACTACTTTGAAAAAGCAACCGGCTGTGAAAGTCCCTTTACAAAGATAGAAATTTCCGACGCTGTCTATAACAATGTTCACGATATGTATTCGGGTTTTGACACGGGCGACTTTTATTATGAAAAAATAACCGCCGGTGATGATGCGGATATAACCCTTTATTTCACACCGGAAGAAACCCAAAGCTGCTACATATATGTTAAGGGTTCCAACATTGGCCGTGTGACCCTCCACAGCCCGGATCGGTCCTTCACCCACAATGATGACAGGGATTCAATAATCGACTTTGGTGTTTGCAAAGCCGGCGATGAAATTTCAATTGAACTGCCTGTCGAAAAAGGCGACACGGGCAACTTCAGCGTTTATGTTTACGGTTTTGACACCGCTCGCTTTGCAGAAGGTTTTGAAAGGCTTGAAGAGGGCAGGTTGGAGATTACGGAGTTTCGCGACACTAAGATTGTCGGCACCTTTACGGGTCAGACGGGCGGCCTGCTTTACACTTCCATTCCTTATGACAAGGGCTGGTCGGTCAGCCTAAACGGCGAAAAATTAAAGGATGAAGACATTGTTGCAGTCGGTGACGCCTACCTTGCCGTTAAAGTAAACAAGGCCGGCGCCAACACTTTAGAATTGCGGTATGAAGCGGTCGGGCTTCGCTTGGGTGCTTATATATCCGGCTACACCTTAATTGCGGTTTTACTTTTCTTTATAATCAGAAAAATTTTTAAATTTCTTGACAGAAAATCCGACCCCCTACCCTTGACTGATTACGGTGACGAAGACTTGCCCCCGATCACCGGCCACAGATATTCGGACGGCAGTTTTTCAGAGCAAATAGTTGAAGAAGAGATTGACAAGCTGCCCACGCCCGGTCAAGATGTGTGGCCGCGTGATTTTAACGATGGGGATGGGGCAAGCGATATCACGGACCATGAATCAATTGAATAAGCAAGATCAGAAAAGCGTCGGTTTTAATTTTAACCGACGCTTTTACTTTTTCCTTATTCTCTTTTAAAGACCAAGCCTAAACACTAAACAATAGCTTGCTGTAGGCCGGGTAGGGCCAAAGCTTTGAATCAACCAGTGTTTCCAGCTCGTCGGCTACTTGGCGCACCGCATTCATTTTTTCAATAACCGAGGTGCTGTAAAAGAGTGCGCAGTCTTCTGTGTTCTCAATTTCTTTAGCTTTTTCGGAAGCCCTTTCCAGGGCCTTTACTTTTTTATATAAACTGTCGCAAAGCGTTGTCAGCATACCGGCCAACTCACTTTCATAATTTGCACTCAGGCCCTTGCCAAAACCCCTTTTGGCATTTGCCGCCTCAATAACACGGGCGGTAAAACTTGAAACCGCGGGCAAGACATCGCGTTTTATCATAATTATCATTGTTTGGGCTTCAATATTCAGGGTTTTATTATAATTTTCCAACATGAGCTCACAGCGTGATTCAACTTCCGCCTTGGTGAAAACTTCATGTTTTTCAAAGAGATCCACATTCTTTTGGGCCTTAAAGAGTGGCAGGGCTTCGGCCGAAGACTTAAAGTTTGGCAGGCCGCGCTTGATCGATTCTTCCGCCTTCCACTCTTGCGAATAGCTGTTGCCGTTGAAAACAATGCGTTTGTGTTTTTTATAGGTTTCTATGATCAAATCATCGACCGTGCAGCTTATATCTTGAGACTTTTCAAGTTCATCCGAAAAACGGCTTAATATCTCTGCCACAGCCGTGTTCAAGACAATGTTGGGCCCGGTTATGGAAAGTGATGAACCGGGTGCCCTAAACTCAAATTTATTGCCCGTAAATGCAAAGGGCGAAGTTCTGTTTCTGTCCGAAGTGTCTTTGGGGATAAAGGGTAAAACAGAAGCCCCGGTCTTCAATAAGCCGCAAACTTGCTTGTCATAAGCCTTGCCTTCCGCCATTGAATCCAATATGGATGTTAAGTCTTCGCCCAAAAACATTGAAATTATAGTGGGCGGTGCTTCATTGGCACCCAAGCGATGATCGTTTGCGGCTGTGGAAACAGAAACCCGCAGCAAATCTGCGTATTCGTCCACGGCAGCCACTACCGCCACCAAGAAGAGTAAAAATTGCGCGTTTTCTTCGGGTGAATTACCGGGTTCAAAAAGGTTAAACCCCGTATCTGTCTGCAGTGACCAATTGGAATGTTTACCGCTGCCGTTGACGCCTTCAAAGGGTTTTTCATGCAAAAGGCAGGCCAAACCATGGCGGCCGGCAACTTTTTTCATAAATTCCATCGTCAGTTGATTGTGGTCACAAGCTATATTAATATTTGTATAAACGGGGGCCAGCTCATGCTGAGAGGGCGCCGCTTCGTTGTGTTCTGTTTTGGCCATAACCCCAAGCCGCCAAAGCTCAAGGTCCAATTCTTTCATAAAGGCATGAACCCGTGGCCTTATGGCACCGAAATAATGGTCTTCAAGCTCTTGCCCCTTGGGTGACTTGGCACCGATAAGGGTACGGCCGCACAGTTTAAGATCGGGGCGTTTTTCATAGACTTCCCTGTCTATCAAAAAATATTCTTGTTCGGCCCCCAACATGGTGCTGACAGAGTCCACATCTTTGTTGCCTAAAAGCTTTAAAAGCCGCAGAGCTTCTTGGTTTACAATTTCCATCGAACGCAAAAGCGGCGTTTTTTTGTCTAATACCTCACCGCTGTAAGAACAAAAGGCCGTGGGTATGCAAAGCACACCGTCCTTGATAAAGGCGTAAGAAGTCGGGTCCCAAGAGGTATAGCCGCGCGCTTCAAAGGTTGCACGCAATCCGCCCGTGGGCAAGGCCGAGGCATCCGGCTCGCCCCTTATGAGTGCCTTGCCGGAAAATGACATAATAATACTGCCATCCGCCGTGGGGGTGATAAAGCTGTCATGCTTTTCCGCAGTTATCCCCGTCATCGGTTGGAACCAATGGGTAAAGTGAGTTGCCCCTTTGTCAATAGCCCAGTTTTTCATAGCGTCTGCCACAACATTGGCCAAGTCTATGTCCATCTGGCTACCTTTTTGGGTTACTTCCTTCAATTTTTCATAAACATCGTTTGGCAACCTTTCTTTCATGACCTTGTCACAAAAGACATTCATACCAAAATATTCGGGAAGATTATTCATCAAGACCGACCTTTCCGTTTAAAATAGATGCTGCGGCTAAAAAACAACACTTGCTTTCAGTGTGCTATACTATACAATATGATACATTATGTGTCAATGTTTGCCGATCCCAAAGCCACACTTCCTCCACAATTAAGAAGCTTTGCGGTTGACAGCGGCAAAAGTATTCTTATACAATAAACATACATTCAGTTTCTTCGAAAGGATTTTATTATGAGTAGGCAAAAAATTATTATTATTGATTTTGGCGGCCCCTTTTCTCGAAACCTTGCAGGCAAGTTGCGTGAGCTTGGCATTTATTGCGAAGTTAAGCCTTATTCATCAAAGTTAGAAAGCCTAAAGCAAGAAAACACGGCCGGTTACATCATAAGCGGCGGAGCCGATATAGGCAGCGCCGACCCGGCTTTGTTTGACACGGGCCTTTTTGAGCTTGGCCTGCCTGTGCTTGGCCTGGGCTTTGGTGCCGGTTTTATCGCAAAGCACTTTGGGGCCGAAGTTTTTACAGAAGAAGGCGACATGAGCGAAAAGCAAATTAATAAGAAAGGCTCCGCCGACCTACTGGAAGGTTTGAACACTTCTTTTATAGGCAAGTTCTTCCCCGGCATGCACGCCGCTGCCCTACCCCCTGCTTTTGAGCCCCTTGCCCTTTGTGAAGACATCGGCATTGCCGCTTATAAGCTTGCCGACCGAAACATTTTCGGTCTCTTCTTCCACCCCGAAGCCCGCATGGAAGAAGAAGGCCGAGTTATTTTGAAAAACTTCCTCTTTAAGATTTGTGGTTGTAGCGGTGACTGGAGCATGGAAGATTATGTTGAGAAAACCATTGCAGAGTTGAAAGCAAAAATCGGTGACAAGAAGGTTCTCTGCGGCCTTTCCGGCGGGGTGGATTCCACCGTGGCGGCTGTTATGGTCCACAAGGCTGTCGGCAAAAACTTGACCTGCGTTTTCATAGACCACGGCCTCTTGCGCAAAAACGAGGCCGACGCCGTTGAGGACTTGTGCCGCGGCGAGTTTGATATTAACTTAATAAAAGTTGATGCTCAAGAGCGCTTTTTGAGTAAATTAGCCGGTGTAGAAGACCCGGAAAAAAAGCGCAAGATAATCGGTGAAGAATTTATCCGCGCTTTTGAAGATGTTGCCCGTGAAATCGGCAGCGTCAACTATTTGGTTCAAGGCACTATTTACCCGGACATTATTGAAAGCGGCGTGGGCGCCGCAGTTATAAAAAGCCACCACAATGTGGGCGGGCTCCCCGATGTTTTGGATTTTGATGAAATAATCGAGCCCCTTCGCCTACTTTTCAAAGACGAAGTGCGCAAGGCCGGCCTGGTGCTTGGCATTGATGAAGGCTTGGTCTACCGCCAACCTTTCCCCGGCCCCGGCCTGGGTGTTCGTATCATAGGCGAAGTTACCAAGGAAAAAGCCGATATCCTGCGAGAGGCCGACGCCATCTTCCGCGAAGAAATTGCCGCAGCCGGCTTGGACCGCAGCATAAACCAATATTTTGCCGTCCTTACAAATTTACGCAGTGTGGGCGTTAAAAATGCCGCCCGCAGTTATGATTATACGGTGGGCTTGCGCGGGGTTGTTACCACGGACTTTATGAATGCGGAGTTTGCAAGAATCCCCTATGATGTGCTTGAAAAAGTTTCAAGCCGGATTACAAGTGAGGTTGAGGGTGTGAACAGAGTGGTTTATGATGTGACTTCGAAGCCGCCGGCGACGATAGAATGGGAGTAAAATTTATAAAAGAATGATATCAGAAAATATGATGCAAAACTAAGACGATAATGGGACGCAAAAATTTGCGTTGCATTATCGCTTTGAAATCCGATTAAATGAACCAAATAAAGTTACACAGAATGCTATGAAGTCAGTCGAGTATAACCAAGGGTTAAGCCAACCCTTTGGAACAGTATCAGCATTAATGGAGGACTTAAATGCTGAAGATTAGATATACTAAACAGCTCAAAAGATACTGTTTAAACTAACTGATGTATTTGTAACACCATAGAATCACAATACGATTTTATGGTGTTTTTCTGATTTATAAATAATCATCTTGCTTTTAGATGTAAAAAGAAACTAAGTTTGGTATAATAATCTCGGTTTGTTTTATTTGCTCAAAGTATTTCTACCTATTCCAATAATGACTTGCATGCTATATTTGAAGGCCTAAATTGTCATTGAACAGTGGTTAGGTGCGATTTACCAAAATCGGAAGAGAAAACCGATGCAGTTTAAAATAAGAAGCTTTTAAAAAACGATACAACCTACTGCAAACGGTATGAATAGAAAGAGCAATAGAATAGATAATTTTTTAGAGGTGATACGATGGAATTAGGTAGATTAGAAAAAGTTGATAACTTAAGGGTGGTTTGGGAACATGAAGCAATTCATTTCACACCCTGGTTGGCTGAAGATGATAACATTAGTATTTTAGGTGATTCCATAGGCATTGAGATATCCGTATGTGTCAAGTAAACATTGGCA
>LSQX01243594.1_pt1 | contig 18338 bp, 18 predicted proteins | sample 654561 | NCBI WGS metagenome assembly LSQX01 (sample SAMN04489861, study PRJNA283612) | anaerobic digester metagenome | isolation source: 4 biogas reactors fed with cattle manure at either 37C or 55C with and... | place: Denmark: Kongens Lyngby | collected 2014
TGCAGGCAAAACTACTTTAGCTGAAAGTCTGTTATATCAGACAGGAAGCATTAGAAAGCTTGGTAGAGTAGACCATAAGAATGCATTTTTAGATACCTATGAGCTAGAAAAGGAAAGAGGTATCACCATCTTTTCTAAGCAGGCGGTATTTTCACATAAGGATTTAAATATAACACTGCTTGATACTCCGGGGCATGTGGACTTTTCTGCTGAAATGGAACGAACACTACAAGTACTTGATTATGCCATATTAGTTATCAGCGGCAGTGAAGGAATACAAGGACATACTGAAACCTTATGGAGTTTACTTTTAAGGTATAATATTCCTACCTTTATATTCATTAATAAAATGGATTTAGAGGGAGCCAACAGGCAGGAGCTTATGGCAGAGCTTAAGGGGGTTCTTTCTGAAGGATGTGTAGACTTTAGTGATGACCAGGATCCAAAATTGTTTATGGAAAACCTGGCTATGTGTGATGAAAAATTATTTAACCATTATATTGAAACAGGAATTATCAAGACAAAGGATATGGCGAAGCTGATAGAGAGAAGGAAAGCATTTCCATGCTATTTTGGATCAGCTCTTAAGCAGGACGGAATTCTGGAATTACTTAATGGGCTTAGCGAATATACCCTTAGCAAAAAGTACCCAAGTGAATTTGGAGCTAAGGTATACAAATTAGCAAGAGATGAGCAGGGGAATAAACTTACCTATATGAAAATTACCGGGGGAAGCCTTAAGGTAAAGATGCCTGTCACCAATCAGAAGACTAAGCAGGCAGATACTAATCATGAAGATACTAACCGTGCAGATTTATGGGAAGAAAAGATAGACCAGATACGGATATATTCGGGTAGTAGATATGATACTGTGGATGAGATAGGAGCAGGAGATGTCTGTGCTGTTACAGGACTTTCTAAGGCCTATCCCGGTCAGGGGCTTGGAATAGAGAATGATCTGGATATGGCTCTGCTTAAGCCTGTTCTTACCTATCAGCTTATATTACCATCACAGTACAACCCATTTCGCATGCTTTCCCAGCTTAAAGAGCTGGAGGAGGAAGATCCTACACTCCATATAGTTTGGTATGAGAAGCTTCAAGAGATACATATTCAGCTTATGGGTGAGGTCCAGATTGAAATATTAAAAAGCCTAATAAAAGAGCGTTTTGATGTAGAGGTAGAGTTCGGTGCAGGTAATATACTCTATAAAGAAACCATAGCTAAACCTGTGGTTGGTGTAGGACATTTTGAACCCTTACGTCATTATGCCGAGGTACATCTTCTTATGGAGCCGCAGGAGGAAGGGACAGGCCTTATATTTGAAAGCAGGTGTTCAGAGGACATACTTGATAGAAGCTGGCAAAGGTTAATTCTTACTCACTTAGAAGAAAAAGAGCATATCGGTGTCCTTACAGGTTCACCAATTACAGATATGAAGATTATCTTGATATCAGGACGTGCACATCTTAAGCATACCGAGGGCGGTGATTTTAGGCAAGCGACCTATAGGGCAGTACGACAAGGGTTAAAGAAGACAAAGAGTATTCTACTTGAACCATACTATCATTTTAGATTGGAAGCCCCATCGGAGAATATTGGACGGGCTATGACTGATATTCAGAATATGAAAGGAAGCTTTGAAGCTCCACTTACCTTCGGGGATAAGGCGATACTTATTGGCAATGCCCCCGTAGCCACAATGGGAGGCTATCAGACGGAGGTAAATGCTTATACCAGAGGAAGAGGTAGCCTATTCTGTACCTTGGCTGGGTACAGGCCCTGTCATAACGAGGAAGAGGTAATTGAAAGAATAGGCTATGACAGTGAGTTAGACCCAGATAATCCTACAGGGTCGGTATTTTGTACCCACGGTGCAGGCTTTATAGTGTCCTGGGATCAGGTAGAAAACTATATGCATATTGAGAACTCCATGAAGGAGCTATTTCCCCATCAGGCATCAGATAATGAAGAGTTGGATACATATTCATACGGGTCTTCTGATTCTATGCTTAATCATGATTCAGGGGCTAGAAAATCCTCAAAAGGTAAAATTGATTCTTGGCAGGAAGATAAAGAGCTTGAGGAGATATTTACACGGACCTTTGGTCCTCTTAAGCAGAGTGCAATCTATACATCTAGCAAGTTGGGATATGAGAAAAATCCAGATGGTATGGTTGCTTCACAGGCCAATAAGAATCAAAATAGAAAAGACATTAAGTCAAAGGTGCCAACACAGGAATACCTATTAGTAGATGGCTATAATATTATATTTTCTTGGAAAGAGCTAAATGAGCTAGCCAAGAAGAACATGGACAGCGCAAGATATAAGCTTATGGATATATTGAGCAATTATCAAGGCTTTAAGAAATGTAAGGTTATTATTGTATTTGATGCATATAAGGTCAAGGGCGGTGTAGGATCGATTCAAAGCTATCATAACATAGATGTGGTATATACCAAGGAAGCCGAAACCGCTGATCAATATATAGAGAAGGTAACTCATGAAATTGCAAGGGATAATCATGTAACCGTAGCTACATCCGATGCCTTAGAGCAATTAATAATACTCGGTAAGGGAGCAATAAGGCTATCTGCAAATGATTTAAAGGATGAAATCCTTCGTGTAAATAACACAATTCGCAGTGACTACCTTGAAAAGTACTCCAATGGTAGAGTAAATATCGGAGAGCAATTTGGTGATGATGTAATTGAATTTCTAGAAGAAGAGAAGTAACGGTGTCTGTAATAGTTTCGTAATGGTGCCAGGCACCATTACGGAAATGTTAAATCTTAGTAGAATAAACATATTGGTTGGGGTGACAAGATGATATTTGAAAACATAGAATTTCATAATGTTGAAGAAATGATCAGGTGCGATAAGGGTTATCAGATGCTTAGGCTTCCGTCTTATGTGAGGGAGCAGATTAATCCGACCGCGAGAGATGAGGTGAGTCGATTTTCTACAGGTGTAGAAATACGCTTCAGGTTAAAAGGTAACTCGGTAAATATTATTCTATCTGTGGATGAGAATGCAGAGGCACAAGTAGCCTATATATACTATGGTTCATTTCAGGGCGGTTGGCAGTATTCATCAAAAACAATTCAAAATGAAACCATGATAACAATTCCAAAATGTAATAATTTATATCTGCTTAAGGAGATTACTGGATCTAAAAGCCTTCCTTTTGACCCTGAGCTAGTTCGAATAGTATTGCCCTATGGAACCTGTTATTATGTGGGAGTGGAAGGTGAAGTAGAACCTCCTCTTAAATCTCAATTACCTAAGAAGACCTATCTTGCATATGGCTCATCCATCACTCATGGAAGTCTTTCATTGGCAGCTCCCTATACATATCCATTTCGAATTTCACAGATGCTTGGCTGCGACTATTATAATCTTGGTTTTGCGGGCTCCGCTCATATGGAAAAGGCTATGGCAGAATATATAGTATCGAGGCCAGACTGGGATTTTGCCTCGGTTGAGATGGGAGTAAATATGCTAAAGCCTGAGTTTACCTTGGAGCTATTTGAAGAAAGGGTAAGAGTGTTTGTTGATATACTTGCAGATGATTCAAGGCCTATATTTGCCACAAGTATATTTGGCTTTAATGGACCGGAGCAAGAAAAGGCTCAAAAATATAGGGAAATAGTCAGGAAATATTCAAGTAACAAACTAATCTTTACCGATGGATTGGAGCTTCTTAATAATCCTGCTTATATATCAGCTGATTTAGTTCATCCTTCCTTAGAAGGAATGGCAGGGATAAGTGAGCGCTGGTCCTGGTTAATGAAACAGTACCTGCTAGCAGAAGGAGAAATCACATGATACTACACAGTATAAAGAGTATAATACGTACTCCTAAAAAGACTTTACTTTTTCTTTTCTTAATAGCATTGTTATCTATGTTTTTAAGCATAGGTGCTGGAATGTTCCAATCAGCTGATAATATGATTAGGGATGCAGACGAAACATTTACTACAGTAATAGAACTTAATTATCTTGGTGATAGAAGCGACGATGAAGAGGCTTTTTATGAGCGTATGAATAGGGATTTAGAAGCTTTTAATTTTGATAAGCTAGAGGAGCATCCGGATATTATATCTGTTAACAAGGAGAGCTCAGCCTTAGCTTATATAGATGAAAAGCAAATAAATCAGAGTCTATCTATCCTTAATGATTATGTTATTATTGAAGTATTTAGAGTAAGACCTTTTGACGAAATTTTTTATCAAGCTACGATTAATAAAGTACACTTTGGAAAAACAATGAGAGAAAATACATATGTGATGATAAAAGACATAGATGAATTTGGGTCATCTATAGGTTATGAATTTATTGATGGACATAAGTATCTTTTAATAGGGAAAAAATCCGCAGGACAAACCCCAACACCCATAATCTCACTCGGGCTTCCCGAAGGTATTGAAGGCTTTAGGACTGTGATTGATTTAGAAGAAGAGCCGGAATATTATGACTCAGAAGAAGGAAAAAGGTTATTTGAATTAGCCGAAGCCTTTAATATTGTTAATAAATCTCTTCCTGTAACGCTAGTATCAAGCCTAGAGGCAAGTGAGCCCTATTTTAACCGTGACATGATTGTAAGTGAGGGCCGGATATTTAATGAAGAGGAGTACCAGGAAGGCAATAATAAGGTTATTATGATCAGTAAAAACCTAGCTAATTTTTATAAAATTAAGCAGGGAGATATTCTAGATTTAAAGCTTCATTATGCCAGTACTGGATTTGGCTTATCGGATTATATGAAAAATTACAGCTTCAGTGAAGCTAGCCAGTATGAGGTAGTAGGCATCTTTGATAATAAATATGACAACAGGTTCAATATATATATGCCCATGGCAGATTGGATTGAACAGGATTATCATTCTGTTACATTAGCTAGGTATATTGTAATAAATGGATCAGGAAACACTTTTATTGAGACAAATAAAGAAAATTTGCCTGTTCATATGGATTTTACCCTATATGATCAGGGCTATGAAGAAGCGATTAAGCCTATTGAAGAGCTTAAGGATACAGCAATTTTGCTATTGATTCTAGGTGGCTTGTCAGGCATAATTATTCTCTTATTATTTTCTTATCTATATGTCTATAAACAAGGAGACACCCTAATAAACATGCTGGCTCTGGGGGCGGGCAAAAAACGTACGATTAGCTACATTCTTTTTGGTTCAATCCTATTAGTTTGCTTTGCCTCATCCATAGGCTCATTCATATCATCAGGCTTAATAAGTAAGACAACTAATAATGTCTTTGAAAAAATGATTAACTTATATGGTAAAGATATGAGATATAGTGAGAGAGCACTAGGAGTTCAACTAGAGTACACGGCAAATGTTAGTATTAACTACTGGATTCCTGTATTCATCACCCTCCTTATGCTCATAACAAGCTTTATCTTACTATATAGCCTTACTATATTCATAATATATGAAGAAAGATATAAAGCCAGAAAGATGAATAAAAAATCTTCAAAGAGGCTAAAAGTTTCAATTAAGCAAAAAGATTCAAGGAAACATAAAGCCTCAAAAAAACTTAAAAAGAAGCTGAAGATTCAGAAAGTAAGTGTAAACAAGGAGCAAGATGTTCTCTTTGGAAGAGTTCGTCCTATCCCACTTAAATTTGCCTTAGTATCCATTATTAGAAATACCGGAAGAAGCTTAATTGTTCCTATATTAACCTTCGTTTTATCAGTATTCCTTGTGTTCTTAAGCTTTCTTTCTAATTTACAGCAGGATAAACGGGCAACAGTATACGAACGAATACCGGTTAACGCCTATTATACTACATTTAAGAATGAAACTAGGGATATTGGTGGATTAAGGCTTCAATTTGATATATATAGGCTTATTGATCCGGACTATTCCTATCGTATGGAATGGAGTTATGAAACATATGAGGACTTTATAAAGAAATATACTTGCCAACAGGCATATGATGAAAGAAATAAACTACTTAAAGACTCTGAATTTTTTAAGGAAATGTATCTATATACCTCCATCCACTATGAATATATGGGGATTTCAAAAACTAAGGACGGCGTAGAAGATAAAGAACTACCAGAGGTGCCTAATGTAAGAAAGCATAAGGATGCATTTGGCTATGACTGGTTTCTCGAAGCTATAAAAAAGATGCCAAGACTAGCCTATGCCGACGATTTAAGATATACACCTGACTTTTTTGGTAGTGTGGATGCAGAGGTGGAATTTCTTTCAGGACATAGCTTTGATTCACTTAGACTAACTGAGAATGTTGGAATGATCTCAAGAAATCTTGCCAGCAAAGAAGGTATTAATCTGGGAGACACTATACGAATTACTGCTTGGTCAGACTATAGTAATGAAGCAGTAACTTCAGTGATTGATGTAGAAGTAGTAGGTATATATGAGCAGGGATGGAGATCTGATGTTATATATCTGCCATGGATTATGAGCTATGACCATGATTTTTATGTGGATTTTGGATATCCTACAGTTCCCGAAGAGATTGTAGAGAAAGCAGATTATAGGCTATGGAATGAGTTTTTACCCAGAAATGTGAGATCAGCAACCTTTAGGTTGAAGAACACAGAGAATTTAGACTCCTTTAGAGAATATCTGGATAGCCAAGGATATAGCGAGGCAGGGAAAATAAAAGTTAATAGACATGCTCTAGTAGTTCAGGATAAGAATCTTGAAGAAACCATAAACACCTTAGATAATTACATTCGCTTAATGGATATATTAATTCCGATCATGCTAATCTTGTTTGGAGTTATTGGATTTATTGTATCATATCTGCTTATTCGACATAGATTGAATGAGCTTGCTATTATGAGAAGCATGGGGGCAGAAAGGGTTCATGTCTTCCTATCGTTCTTCATAGAGCAATTGATCTTATTTGTAATCGGTATGTTACCGGTTCTTATATTTGGTATAGTATTTCCTGAGTACTTTATATACTATGGAGTATCCCTTGGGTATTATATAATAAGCTATCTCGCAGGTACAGCAGTGGCACTATTGGTACTTGGCAGAACGAAATTGCATGATATATTGTTTTCTAGGGAGTAGAGGAGGTTAAGATGAGAATAGTAGAATTAAACAATGTTTCATATAGCTATCAGAGCCAATATCAAAATGTGGAGGCTGTTAAGAATGTCAGCTTAGAGCTGGAGCAGGGGAAAGTATATGCTATCATAGGAAAATCCGGATCCGGAAAGTCAACCCTGCTATCTCTAATGGCTGGACTTACTCTTCCGGAGACAGGAGAGATACTATATATGGGGGAAGCCACAAAGAGTCTTAACTTAGAGGAATATCGAAGAGACAAGGCTTCTGTCATCTATCAAACCTTTAATCTCTTTCCCTTAATGACAGTTCTTGAGAATGTAATATTTCCATTGGAGCTAAAGGGTATGAAATATGCCCAGGCTAAAGAGATAGCCGAGAAACACATAGATAGCGTAGGGCTTAACGAACAGCATTACAAGAGATTTCCCAATATGCTTTCAGGCGGTGAGAGGCAGAGAGTTGCTATAGCTAGGGCTTTGGCAACCGGCTCCAAGCTTCTTCTTGCTGATGAACCGACGGGGAATCTTGATGTTGCCAATGGGGATTTGGTCGTAAAGCTTCTTATAGATCTTGCACACAATGATAATCTTGCAGTTGTTATAGTAACCCATGACCTTGCCATATCACAGAGAGCAGATGTAGTATTTCAGATGCAGGATGGCAGGTTAGAACGTATGTAACTTTATCACAGAGCTAAGTAGATGTAAGTGATATCATATGTCATAACATTTATTATAAAGGTGGAAATATGACATGGCGAAAAGACTTGCTGAGGTTACTAAAGATTTATGTGCTGCTTGTGGTTGCTGCGTTAAGGTGTGTCCAAGAAATGCAATAACTATACATGAGGGAAAATATGCACTGGTTGATGTGGGCAAATGTATAGGCTGTAGTTTATGTGCTAAAGAGTGTCCGGCCTCCATAATTACCATAAAGAAGCTGGAGGTGGTTGCTTGAATAAGAAAGGTATTAACACAGGAAGTAGTGTGAGAAAACCATGGTATGAATATTTGTGGATTGTATCAGCTCTTTATCTTATATTGGGAATTTTCAACATATTATTTGCCTGGCTTGGCATTCTCTGCTTTATAATCCCACTTATAATATCTGCAACCAAGGGTACCAAGGCTTACTGCAATAAGTATTGCGGTAGGGGACAGCTGTTTTCATTACTAGGAAAAAAGCTTTTGTTATCCAGAAATAAACCAATGCCAAGATGGATGGTTTCAAAGTGGTTTAGATACGGTTTTCTTACATTTTTTATGATAATGTTCGTACAAATGCTCTTTATTACCTTTTTAGTGTTTAAAGATGCCAGAGGACTTTCGGAGACAGTAAAGCTATTATGGACATTTAGACTGCCATGGGGCTTTGCATATAGAATAACAGATGTTCCTTTATGGATATCACAATTTGCTTTTGGCTTTTATAGTGTTATGCTGACCTCAACAGTACTTGGAATTATTACTAATATATTATTTAAGCCCAGGTCTTGGTGTATCTATTGCCCAATGGGTACAATGACACAGCTGGTATGTAAAATCAAATAATTGTAACAGCGCTGTAACAGTGCCAGGCACCATTACGGAAATGTGAACTGTTGTTAACATTTTCTTAATGGTGCCTGGCACTGTTACGTAACTGTTACATGATTATATTAATGCTTCTCATCCTCTTTTGTAACTTGTACTCTTCCATGAGGATGATTTGGTGGGGCATAGATTGAATAAAGCTTTATTGGTATATTTCCGGTATTAACTAGGTTGTGCCATGTACCTGCAGGTACGAATATTACATAATCCTCGCCAACTCTTTGCTGATAACAGAGATTGTTTTTGTCTTCACCCATCATTACAAGCCCTTGACCTTGCTCTAATCTAAGGAATTGGTCGACATTTGGATGCATCTCCAAACCAATATCGTCACATACATCAATGCTCATAAGAGTCAGTTGCAGATGTTCACCTGTCCATAAGGCTGTACGATAGGTATTATTGCATAGAGCTTCTTCATGAATATTCGTAACATAGGGGTTTGGACCTTGGTCTTTTGATTCTCTATAAGGCTGTCGACCTTGATAAAAGCTTTTTCCACATGATTCATATGGATTATATCTATTATTGTATGGTTCAAAATCATAATACATAGTTACTATTTTCCTTTCATTATCCCAAATCTTTCTAATATATAATATGTAATATCTAAGCAGGTGGTGATAATGGCTTCAGGTGATACTCTACCTGGCGTTACCCTACCAATTACCGAACCTAGCGCCATCCTACCTAGCACCAAAAATTTACCAAATAATTTTAAAAAAATTAAAATATTATGTACAAGTGTACAAAAATATAGTGGAATTCGATAAATTGGTTGACATTTGTTTCTGATGGAATATAATATCAGAAAATACAAAGGGGAGAGGGAACATGAAAGTAGTTAAGGAGAACACTGATACTATTAAGTCTTATTATGACGTAGATCCCTTATGCGAATGGGAAAGAACCAATGAAAAAAGAATCGAGTATATCATTACCTCTAAAATGCTTAGCCGGTACATAAACCCGGGAGAAACAGTTCTTGATCTAGGTGGGGGTCCTGGAAGATATTCTACTTGGCTTGCATCCTGTGGCTGTGATGTTACTTTATTTGATTTATCTGAGGGGAATATATCCTTAGCCAAGACTAAAGCAAAGGAACTTAATGTATCAATAAAAACTATCTGTGGCAATGCCCTCGATGAAAGCTTATATCCGGAAGAAAAATATGACCATATTCTTGTTATGGGACCCATGTATCATTTGTTTAATTATGAGGATAGGAAGAGAGTTATTGATATTGCTCTATTGCACCTTAAGGAGAATGGAAGAATCTACATAGCTTTTATAAATCTTTTTGCAGGATTATTATATTACCTGGACGAAGATAAATATGGATTTAAGACGGAGCTTGAAATTGATCCTTCATATGGTCATTGTTTATTAGAAAATATTGGATGGAATGGTAGGGCATTTACAGAAGCAAGATTTGAAGCATTACCTGAAATAAAAAGATTTTGTAACTCCTTTGGATTAAGGCAATTATGCCTGTTCGGACAAGAGGGCTTCTTGGGACCATTTATACATCAGCTTGATAATTTGGAGGAGCCTCATAGAAGTCTATGGATTGATTATGCTTATCGTATGTGTGATATGGAAGATTATCTAATAATGTCAGCTCACATCATGTATATAGGGGAAAGATAAAATTAGGAGTGCCAGGTTGGGATTTGTACTTGGCACTCCTGATTTTATACAAAATCGGTATCAGGTACAGAGCTATTTTGTACCTGGTACCGATGAAGTTTACCGTAAATTATGCATATCTCTTTGAAGAAATCTGAGTTTCTAAGTCACTAGCAGGTACAGATATGTTTTCTACTAGGTAGCTTTGCTCATCATGACGTCGCTCTAGATCCATATATTCATTTTGTTCAATCCTGCTAAAATCTTTTACATGACCTATATAGGATGTATAATCTCTAAGTATTTCAGCATGATTCATTTGGTTACTCCACGTGTTTTTATCAAACATTTTATCAACTCCTACATTACATTGTATAGCTGGCAGAATTAATGACCTGTGTATTCTCTTGATAGAGGTTAGGCGTATCTTCCTCCTCACCTAATTCTTCAAGACCTCCTAATCCCTTGTCACTAATAAAGCCAACATCCTCAGATACCAGTTCAATTACTCCTCTTTGCTCTGGGCTGCATGATATATATCCGCAATCGATGAATTGAAGCTTTTCTTCTATTTCCGATGGATTAAGATCTATATCAAGCTTTACCATTCCACAATCCAGAATGGTTATACCATCATCCTTACCCATAAGCGTCTGCTTACTGATTTTTATTATGCCCTTATCTGAAATAATATTACCTTTTATTGCTTTAATATCATTATATTCAGCATCCAAATCAAGTAACCTGTCTTTTAGCTTATCTGCTATCAAGATAGAGCCGTTAACCCGGATACCGGCAAGCTTGCTTAAAGAATTTCTACTATCTGATGTAATTATAAGGTCTCCATCTACATATAATTTATTCCCGTTTTTATTAATCATCAATTCATTTAGATTACCACCCTGAACATATCGATAGCCCGCAGGTATCACAATTATGTCAGTTTCATCTTCAAAAAGATGTACTCCGTCTTCTAAAAGAGCCTCAGCTATGATAGCCCTCCTTGTAATAAAAGAGCTTCCTTTATTAACTAGTGATGATATATCAAGAGTTTCGTCAGCTATTACTACCTTATTCTTAACAAAGTATCTAGCTTTCTTTGCCTTAATAATAAATGCCTTATCAAGTATCAGTTTATTCTTTAAGCAAATTGCATCTGATGGATAAGTACTAGTTGAACCATTTACCTTTAGAGGTGGAAGCTGGTTTTGAAGTCCTGAAGGGTAAGTGACTGAACCATTTACAATTATTGATATAAATGACTTTAGGGCTTCTTCAGAATTCTTCTCAATTTGTAATGATCCGTTTACTATAAGTACAGTAGGCTTTGCCATAATTGTGCCATTTGATATTTCATAGCTTCCGTTTTGTACATTGACCCCGGCATCTTCGTCTATTTCTATCATATCTGATACATTCATTGTCACATGATAGCGGGAGAGAAGCTCCTTGGATTTTGCCGATACTAAAATGGAAGCGGCATTTATTTCAATGCTTTCATAAGAATTTAAGATCTCTTCTGTTACCGATCTAGTATCACATACAGCTGCATTTACTATTAATTTTTTCTTCTCCATCTTATTCACCTTTGCCTTTCTGATCAAAATATATTTTTGCTATTTTCTTTCTTGCTGATAATAATCTGGCCCTTACTGTGGAAGCCGGGAGGTCATAAATCCTCCCCAATTCGGATGAGTTATATCCTTCCATATACCTGAGCCAAAACAGCTCTCTTTCTTCTACCGGTAGCTGACCGCACAATTGTCTAACCATTACCTCACTTAAATCATCCTCGGTTATAAGCTCGAGCTGCGGTATAGGCTCCTTATTTATACGCCGCATTCTATCTATAAATAAATTTTTAGCCGTCTTATACAGCCATGAACGGCACTGGGCTTTAGTAAGATCATTTAGGATGTGAGCATTTTCAAGTGCTCTCATAAAAGCATCCTGAACAAGATCCTCAGCCAAAGCACGATTATTGGAGGTGAGATTAATGCAATACCATAGTAGCTGATTATGATAATCTCTATATAGACTTTCTATCATATATTAATCCTCCTTTTTTGTGCTTATACTAATAAAACGAATAAGAAAGCAAAAGTGTTGAAGTAAAATAAAAAAAATAAATATTTGGTACCTGGCACCGTACCTGGTACCGATTTATTGACAGTGTTTGAATTTTTTGCTATATTTACCTTACTTTATAAATGATTCTATAATGATTATAATGTAGTAGGCAAGCTAATTTTCACATACAGGAGATTTTATGGTAAAAAAAGACTACTATTCACTTTCAAAGAAAGATAGGATGAATAGGCTAAAAGAAATTACATTGGTATTTCTTAAGCTTGGTGCGACTGCTTTCGGTGGACCGGCTGCCCATGTGGCCATGATGGAAGAAGAGATAATAAGTAAAAGGAAATGGATTAGTAAAGAGAAATTCATGGATTTTTATGGGGCTACTAATTTACTCCCGGGTCCTAATTCCACGGAATTAGCCATTCACCTTGGATATGAAAGGGGAGGAATCTTAGGACTTATTCTTGGAGGAGTATCCTTTATACTTCCTGCTATGTTAAGTGTTATTATTCTGGCAATTATTTATGGTAGATACGGCGAACTGCCTGAGATATCCGGAATTTCTTATGGAATAAAGCCGGTGGTGATTGCTATAATTCTTCAGGCTTTAATTCGCCTAGCAAAATCAGTCCTTAAGAATATACCCATTATAGTTATGAGCATAATAATTGTGGTTTTATCGTTTTTGGGATTACATGAAATTCTTCTACTGGCATCTGCAGGTATAATTATGATGCTGATAGAAAATAGAAAGAAGATAAAATCAAATAAGCTACCAATGTTTGCGACTTATTTTCCAATATTTTCAGCAGGCATAAATGGTAACATAGACAAGCATATTTCATTGCCTAGTGTGTTCCTTAATTTTCTTAAGATAGGCTCGGTATTATATGGTAGCGGTTACGTGCTATTAGCGTTTATGGAAGCCGACTTCGTTGAAAGACTTGGGCTTATTACAAGCGAGTAATTAATTGATGCAGTATCGGTAGGTCAAATTACACCAGGGCCTGTATTTACAACAGCCACCTTTGTGGGATACCTAATTAAAGGAATACCCGGGGCTATACTAGCCTCAATCGGAATTTTTTTACCTGCATTTATATTGGTAGGAGCTCTCAACAGAGTCATTCCTAAACTTCGAGAGTCAACATGGTTTGGAGGATTTCTGGATGGATTGAACGGAGCTTCCTTGGCATTAATGGCTGTTGTTAACTGGAAGCTTGGGATTTCATCTATAATTGATGTACCCACAGCGATATTAGCCGTGGTGTCCTTACTGCTAGTATTTCGATTTAAGATTAATTCAGCNNAATCATAGTGGATTTTTGCTAGAGTGGGATAGCTGTTACTTTCTGTTTGATTATTATAATGGGCAGATTCCTAGCCTAGATAGTAATAAAATGCTTGTGGTTTTTGTCAGTCACGGACATGGTGACCACTTTAACCCGGAGATTTTTAGATTATATAAGGAACATCCTAAGACAACCTATCTTATATCCTCGGATATAAAGCTAAATAAAATAACAAATCAAAAGTACGGGATTACAGAGGAAATATCTAGTCTTATTAAGGTGGTAAAGCCTAATCAGAAGTATGAGATTTTTGATAAAGATAATAATAGAATTAATATTGAAACACTTAAATCAACAGATAGCGGTGTAGCTTTTCTAATCGGCTATAAAGATAAAACTATCTATCATGCAGGGGATTTAAATCTTTGGATGTGGATGGGCGAAACTAAGCAATATAACAATAATATGAGTGCGAGTTTTAAAAAGGAAATATCAAAGCTTGAAAACAAAAATATCGATATTGCATTTGCTCCCCTAGATCCAAGACAGGAGGAGTGGTACAATCTTGGTATGGATGCACTACTTAAAAGTTCTAAAGTAAAATATGTATTTCCTATGCATTTTTGGGATAAGCCTGAGATAATTCAAAAGTATATAAATGAAAGTGATGTATATAAAACTTCTACTAACATTATGGATATTAAGCAAGAAGGACAGAAATGGAGTATAGAGCTATAAAATATGAGTTAAGCAAGGCAAAAGGTATGAAATCATAAGAAATCAGAAGAAATAGGAGTCTAATATGCAGGTAGACAATAATAAAAAACAGTACAATAATATTTCATATGATTTGTCTCTCGAATGTATAGCTAAGATTCACACGGATTTTCCCGAGAAATTTGGGCTACCGAGACAAAGCGGGATTGTAGAAGAGCTTAAGGCTAAAATTATATTCGAATCAAAATATCGTAATCCTGATGCCTTAAGAGGTTTGGAAGGATTCTCGTATATATGGCTTATATGGGGATTTCATCATATAAACCGTAACGTATGGGCTCCCATGGTCAAGCCTCCCCGTCTTGGTGGCAATATGCGAATGGGGGTATTTGCTACCCGTTCACCTAATCGTCCGAATACACTGGGGCTATCCTCGGTAAAGCTTGATAGAATTGAAAATCACTCTGAGTATGGTCCGATAATTCATGTATCTGGAATTGACCTGGTCGACCAGACGCCAATATACGACATTAAGCCATATCTTGTCTATACTGATAGTCATCCAGGCGCTTTAGGAGGTTATTTAGATAAGATAGAAGATAATAAGCTTCGTGTAGATTTTAGTGAGGAGCTGTTAGAGCAGATACCTAAGAAGTATCATGAGGCTCTTATGGGAATATTATCACAGGATCCAAGACCATCTTATCATGATGATCCTGAAAGAATATATGGTTTCTATTTTGCTGGATATAATATTCGATTTAGGGTGAGAGATAATATCTTATCCGTATATGATATTACGAAGCTATAAGAAAATAAGAATTATTAAGCTATAAGAAAATGAGAACCTATTGCATAATATATTAAGGCATATAGGCATAACCGTGGGTGAGGTTATATCTATATGCCTTATATAATTTAACAAGAGCTATTAAATATCATTGTCTTGTCATAATGAAGAGGGCATATGAGGATAGGTTAACCATTTGATATCCGCCATTTTCTTCATCATCTAATGAAATGAGGTAATCGCTTTTATATTGCAATGATTTATCAGTTACACCATTAATTACTAGGGCTTCAGGAAAGAGTACCAGATATAGCCCGTCACCCTCTACCATATTCATATTTGAATTTTCTACATCACATCCATAAGTCCCGAAATGCTTATTATTGTTATCCTTGCTACTATCACTAAACCATTCGTAGCTACCATCCTTAGAAAGAACCAGATAACCTTTTCCATCCAAATCCCATTCGCCTACAAGGAATTCCCTAGCCTTTTCTTCATTCACTTCATTGCTAACCTCTTCAACCTTAATATCCGACATAAACTTAAGGGCCTCATCATAGCCACTATCATATAGATCGGGTGTAGAGGTATAGGTTATAGAAGCAGCATTATAATATTTGCCATAATATCTTTGATAGATTTTGGCAGTTGAAGTGCCATCATCATATATATAACCATATTCATACCATTTGGTACCATTTACCGTTATTTCATTAGGCTCTATAAATACTTGAAAACCTTCATGATCTGATATTAAGCTCTCTATAAATGAAATCATAGCCATAGGATGTTGATAGGTACTCTCCTGAGATACATTAAGGCTTAGCTTATTATCATTTTTATCCGCAAATTCTAGAGGTTCATTAGCTTTATTCTTGACAATGGTCCAAACCTTTTCATCGAAGCTAAAGGATATATTTCCTATGGTTACAGGTACTGACCCTTTACTACAGGCAGTCAGTATGAATACCATCGATAGAACTAATAATCCTTGCAGTTTTTTCTTCATTGTAGATTACCTTCTCTTTCTTATCGTATAAATCATGCTTTAGTATACTATGTTACACCTAAATTCAAAAAAATTCAATCTATAATTCTTTAGTGTAATGAAGTAGGAACAATTCTCATTATTGAGATTGTATAAGCTGAATAAATGTGATAATATTGAATTGTATTTACTGGTTAACTAATGATAAAACTTACATTCAAAAGGAGATGCTACTATGGCTATGTATGAGATGAAACCTGAGTATTATACTGGAATAAGTTTTGTTGATGAAGAGCACAAAAAGTTATTTGAGATAGCTAACACTATTTATGATTTATTAATTGACGAATTCATACCCGATAAGTATGATTATATTATGGAAGTTGTTAATGAGCTTAAGGATTATGCTCAATATCATTTTAAACATGAAGAAGAATATATGAGTAAAACGAATTATAGAAGATTGTTATCCCATAAGGTTGCTCATGATGGATTTATAGAAAAAATCAATGAATATGATGCTGATATTATTGATGAGAACCAGAAAGAATCATTACTAGAATTATTAGAGTTCCTTACAACCTGGTTAGTGGAGCATATACTTAAACAAGATAAGCTTTATGCAGAATAAAGCTTTAATCTAAAACAAATACATAACAACAAGCAACAAAGTTCAGAAACAAAGGAGATATTACTATGGCCATGTATGAGATGAAACCGGAGTATTATACCGGAGTAAATTTTATTGATGAAGAACATAAAAAGCTTTTTGAAATTGCTAATACTGCATATGAATTACTGATGAATGAATTTATACCCGATAAATATGATTATATCATGGAAGTTGTTAATGAGCTTAAAGACTACACAAAATATCATTTTGATCATGAAGAGACCTATATGAATAGCATAAAGTATAAAAGGATTTTATCTCAAAAGGTTTCCCATGATGATTTTATTGAAAAAATCAACGGATATGATTCAGAAATTATTGATGAGAATCAAAAGGAATCATTATTGGAATTGCTTGATTTTCTTACGACCTGGCTGGTTGAGCATATCTATAAGCAGGACAAGCTAATAGCAGAGTAATATTTATATATAACAAAAGGGGCATGGTGGATGATAAGCTTAAAGGAATATAGATTATCCGAAGTAGATAATCTTAAGGTACATGGTAGAACAACAGGTGATTTGTCACCGCTTACCTTGTTTTGGACTGCTAGCGGGATAGAGCTAAATATCAAAGCCTCTGAGCTCTGGGTGGAGATGGAAGCAGACTATCTTGCTCATGAGCCTTGGATTTCTATAATCATAAACGGCGTAAATGTCAGCAGGCAAATGGTTACTAGGGGTAAAAAATGGGTCTGTCTATTTAGGGGAATGAACTCTGATACAGTAAAAAAAATTAGAATTCTTAAGGAAAACCAAGCCTTAAATGAGGATCCCTTGAGCTGTCTAGTGGTTCATGGGTTTAAATGTGATGGAGAATTTCTTCCTGTAAAGGATAGACCTTATAAAATTGAGTTTATAGGTGATAGTATCACATCGGGAGAAGGAGTCTTAGGGACCAAGGATGAGGATGACTGGATTATGATGTGGTTTTCTGCCGTCTACAACTATACCTATATGGTGGCAGAGGAGCTAAATGCTGATTATCGTGTCCTATCACAAAGCGGATGGGGCGTATATACAAGCTACGACAACAATCCTTATAAAAGTCTACCAGATTATTATGAAAAGGTTTGTGGAACCCTAGGCGGTGAAATGAACAAAAGGCTTGGTGCCCAGGAGAATAATGATTTTAGCTTGTGGCAGCCCGATATAATAGTAGTAAATCTTGGGACAAATGATGAGGGTGCATTTAATAATCCGGAGTGGAAAGATGAGCAAACAGGCAAAATTTATAAACAAAGGAAAAATGCAGACGGGTCCTATAATGTAGAAGATTTAAAGAAATTTGAAGAAGCTGTTAAAAAGTTTTTATATAAACTTCGCTCTTACAATCCGGACGCTCATATTATCTGGGCATATGGAATGCTTGGAGATACGATGCTACCTGCAATAAATCGTGGAATTGAGAATTATCAGCTACAATCAAATGATAATAAGGTTTCAGTGATTTTACTTCCAAATACAAGAGAAGAGACAGTTGGTGCCAGGTACCATCC
>LSQX01217168.1_pt4 | contig 18331 bp, 16 predicted proteins | sample 654561 | NCBI WGS metagenome assembly LSQX01 (sample SAMN04489861, study PRJNA283612) | anaerobic digester metagenome | isolation source: 4 biogas reactors fed with cattle manure at either 37C or 55C with and... | place: Denmark: Kongens Lyngby | collected 2014
TGGTACAAGGGAGGCTAATGGGCAAAAAGCGGTCAGATTGACAGCTTCAATAACGTAAACTAAGATTGATGCTGCTGCGCCACTCCAATGAATTGAGGCTTTCACCTATGGGATTTAGAGAAAACTCCAGCAGGGATTGAGGATTAAACTGCCATGCCAAGCCCAGGAGCAGGGAATATTCCTGCCAGGTGCCCCAAAAATATTTGGGTTCCACAATATAATAGAGGGAATCAATATCATGTTTGATTTGGAATCCGGAGGAGTAGCGCTTGTTTTTGGAATTGATCAGATAATACTCGCCCATATTTTCGGCATAATCGTTTTGTTCATAGCCAAAACTAAGCTCCATCGATATCGCATTGCCATATCCTTGACGATAGGGCAGTAGCATCCACACGGGATTACCGCTGCGTGCCGCCAAAGGAAAGCTATCGAAGGTAAGACTGTATCGATAGCCCAGGTGCCGGTAAAAGCTGCGGTTTCTGCCCTCATACATATAATCCGTATATTCCGCACGCAGCTTGTAATATTGGTTAAAGCTCAGCCTATCCCCAATGAGGATGCGGCAATCCGGCATCAGTGAAATGCTGTTGATATTCTTGTTGTTTGAGGAGAGGATGCCATCGATATATACGTCATCTTTCAGGCTCCAATTTACCCAGGTGCCCAGCCTCATCCGCTGTTTCCAATGGTGTACCACGCCAAGGCTGAGGGAGCTGGTGCGCAGGTCGTTATCCCACATATGATCTTCCTCTGGATACAGGCTGCGCTGCAAATCGATGGAATACTGTACCAAAAGGGAATCGTAAGGCAGATATTCCCAGCCCAAGCGTGCGGATAATCCCCTCAGAGAGGTGTGGCGGGTATTGCCCAGATAGCTGAAGTCTTTTAAGCTGTAATGATACATGGCACGGCTATTGAGAGTTAGGCGGGGGTGAATCTGGACGTCCAAATCCAGATTGGCTTGATTTATCAAATCGGTGTTGTTGCGGGGGGCGTTTTCCTGCAAGGAGAGATAGCGGCGCCAAAAGATGTCTGCAAAAGAGAGCCTCACATAGTCTGAAGGATGGCGGTACTCCATAAAGCTGTTGTAGCCAATGGAATTGCGCTTTTGCATATCGCTGAAGCGGTAGTTGCCTTCGGGTCTGTCACCATGACGCATTTCCAACACATAAAGATCGTCTTCGTTGTAATCCCAGTTAAAGCTTTGCTGCCATTGAAATTGGTAAGTCTCATAATCAGTCCAGGCGCTAATGTTGGTTCTCCTGTAAGCTTCCCAATCCAAATCTTTACTTTCCACATGTGCCCTGATGCCAAACTGGGCATCCCCCCAGCCAGATGCTGCCCTCATGCTCCCTTGCAAGCGGTAACCGTCACTTTTTAGAAGCCTGTCTGCAGTATAGCGGTCTTCTTCCCTTCTGATGATGGCGCTGCCACCTAAGTTGAGCGCAAGGCTATCCACGGGGGAAAACTCCAGGTCATAGCCCAGGAAGGCGGTTTTGTTGCGATAAGGGGAAAGCTCCTGTTCCAGCGAGCTGGAATCGTAAAAGTATTCATAGCCCGTATTGATGAAGTGAGAAAATAGCCTGCCTCCCAGTTGCCAATCCATTTGCAGGGATGCCTGCCTGCTTCTTTGGTCAAAGGTGAGCCGTTCATCAGTGCCGGTATTTACTTTGATGCCAATCAGGGAACGGGGACTATATAGGATTTGATAGTTGAGGGCGTTTTGGGTGCTGCGTACGTTTTGAGTGTCGGAAAAGAAGAACTCCAGTTCTTTATTCTGTGCTGCCAATAGCGAGGCAACCAGACTAAAGCAAATCAGAAAGAAGGATGAATTCAGCTTCACTTAACGTCTCTGCCCGGCGTTGTAAGTCTATTCCGGAGCTATCTTGCAGTTTTAGGAGTGTGGCTTTATCGTAGTGGGGGAGGAGGTTGTTGCGCATGGTCTTTCTTCTGCTGGAAAAGCCGATGCGGATAAGCCTATGGAAGGTGGTGAGGTTCTGGATCTGGGCTGGGATTGCCCGGGGTGTGATCCTCACAACGCTGGAATCCACCTGGGGCACGGGGTCAAAATAATCTTTGGATACATCCATCACCACTTCGATATCAAAATTGAGCTGCATCCTGAGGCTGAGCGCACCATAAGCCTTGCTGCCAGGGGATGCCGTGAGCCTATGAGCCACTTCTCGTTGCAACATCAGCACAGACAATTTGAAGCTCTGGTGATGCCGCTGTAAAAGTTCCAAGAGGGGAGAGCTGATTTGATAGGGGAGATTGGAAACCAGCTTCAGCTCTTTGCCAGCAATCAAAGCCGCCCAATCCTGCTGTAAAATATCGCCATGAATGTGCTCTAATGAATCCCTAAAACGCTTTTCCAGAAAGGGAATCAGCCTTCCATCAATCTCAAACGCGGTGAGCCGGGGTTGATACTTTAGCAGCTCTTGGGTGAGGATGCCCATTCCGGGGCCTATTTCCCACACGGTCTCGCCTTCCTCAATACCGGCTGAAGCTGCTATCTGAGCTGCGATATCAGGATCAGTGAGGAAGTTTTGCCCCAGGCTGTGGCGCTTCTTCATAAATTTGTTCATCAATCAATAAAAGCCCGGCTTGCCAGATGATAAAACCATTGGGCAAAACGGGCTTTGTAAGATGCCAAAGGGGCTTAGGCGCCCAGTTTTTCGGCGGGGACGGTTTTGCAGATCTTGCACACTTTGAAGGTCTGTTCTCCCGCTTTTATTTCGTAAAGCAATTTGACGCCTGTACGATGGCAGGAAGGGCACTCTCCGCGACCGCGGGCGACCAATGTTCTAAGGGTTTTTCCACGATTGTTCTTTGCCATGGTTGCTCCTTTATTCTATTTATCTTAATTTGCAATTGCAGTAATGCATAGCATTTTGTGCCAGAAAAATGAAAAGTGCCAGGGCGTCAACGATTATTTCTTCCCTGGCACTTCACAGTTTGCTATATTCAGCGTTTGAGGTCTATTTTATCGTCCAGAGCTGCAACAAAAGCAGCGGTCATTTTCACGGCATTATCCAGATCGCTAAGCGAGATAACCTCATTGGGTGAGTGCATATAACGATTGGGGATGCCGATGACGGCGGTGGCGGCTCCCACTCCACGGGCATGGATGGCATCCGCATCGGTGCCTGTTCTGCCAGGGGCTATCTCAATCTGATAAGGCAGTTTCAGCTTATCTGCGGCGGCGATCAGCCTTTCCCTGATAACTGGATGCAAAGCGGCGCCAATGCTGAGCGTGGGGCCTTTGCCCAAAGATACGTCTCCGTAAATACGCTTGTCTGAACCGGGAACGTCGGAGGTGAAGGTGACATCCACGGCTATGGCGATATCGGGTTGGATCTGCGAGGCGCTGGTGGCGGCTCCCTTCATGGTGGTCTCTTCTCCCACGGAACACACGGCATAGTAGTTTGCTTTCAGCTTCTTCTTTGCCAATTCCTGCATCACGCGGGCTGCCACATACACGCCAGCCTTGTTATCGGTGGCTTTGGTGACTACGAAGTCTTCAGAGAGCATTTCAAACTGGCTGTGGTAGGTGGCGATATCGCCGATGGCTACCAGCTTGAGGGCTTCTTCCTTGCTGGTGGCTCCGATATCTATCCACAGGTCTTCCAGCTTCAGTTTGGGAGAGCCTTCGTCACCGCGCATCATGTGGACGGGCTTCCTTCCAAAGATGCCGCGCACCAGGTTTTCTTCATGATATATATCCACGCGCAAGCCGGGCAGGAGGTTCACGTCAAAACCGCCCAAGCTTTTCACGTATACATAACCTTGTTCGTCAATGTGGTTGATGATAAAGCCGATCTCATCCGCATGCCCCACCACCATCACTTTCAGCTTGCCACTGCCTTTTTTGAAAGCAATCAGGTTGCCGTTGATATCGGAGGTGATTTCATCAGCATAAGGTGCCATGAAAGCACGCGCCACCTTCTGGGCAGGGGCTTCAAACCCGGATGGACTGGGTGCAGAGACGAGGTCGCGAAAGAATTTGAGGTGTTTCTCTTCCATCAGATATTCCTTCAACAATCGTTTGCTTCTTCATCCGCAAAGGGATTGAGTGACTGCTTTGCAGCGGGTTTATCATGGGGAATTATGCACAAAAAACGCAGTAATTCATCTCCAGTATTGTGGAAAGAGTGTCTCATATTGGGATCCACATACATCGCATCGTCTGGACCAAACACAAATTCACCGCGGTCGGTCACAATCTTGCCTTGTCCGGAAAGCACATACATTTCATGCTCCCATTCGTGAACGTGGTGCGGGGTGTGACCACCGGGCTCCACTTCAAACAAACGCAGGGCAAAATTGGGGGCGCCGTCTTTTTGCCCCACTAACCAACGGATTTTGGCGCCAACTGCGCCTTCAGCATCGACGAGCTCCAAAGGCACGTCTATTGAATTGATGACTTTCATCTATTCCTCCAGTGTATTTATCATTTCTAATATTAAAATAAGCAAAAGCGTGGTTTTTGCCATCAATATCTTGGGTAGGCGGTTATCATGATGTCCTTACCGCTGTATTGACAGTCTGTTATCTCCAAATCCAAGGCGTCTTTGATGTTGTTTGGCTGCAATGCTTTCAGGGCTGCCATGCCTCCTCCCAGCAGCTTGGGCGCCAGGAAGAAGATGAATTTATCCACCAAGTGTTCGGCAATGAAAGAAGCAGCCAAGCCTCCGGCGGACTCCATCAGAACGCTATAAAATCCTCTTTGATGCAGCTCTTGCAGCACTTCATCCAGAACCAGCCTTCCCTGGTGTGAGGATATGGGAAGCAGCTCCACGCCCAGTTCTTTCAGCTCTGCAGCCTTTTGTCTTTGCATGGCATCCAGCCTCTTTTTATGAAAGATAATAATGGGCGCTTCAGCAATGGATTGGATCAAGGCACTGTTTGGATCGATTGATAGCTCTGTATCCAATACAGCTCGCAGGGGCTGGCGTTTGGACTGGGGCAAACGCACGGTGAAGAGGGGATCATCCGCCATTACTGTGGCGATTCCTGCCATTACCACATCCACTGTTTCCCGCAGGTGATGCACGGCTTTTCTGGACTTTTCACCAGATATCCAGCGGGAAGAGCCATCCATCGCCGCATATTTACCATCCAGGCTGAGGGCACTTTTTAGGATGACAAAGGGACGCTGCTCTTGGATACGGCAGAGATGATATTCCAGTTGCCTCCTGATCTCCTCCTCCATATAGCCCCAGTTTACATTGATGCCGGCATCCTGCATGCTTTGAATACCGGAGATGGTGCCAGGCGCCAAGCCTTCAGCATTCACTTGTGGATTGGGATCGGGGATGCCAAACCAAAGCCCGGCTATCCCTGCCTTGATGATGGCATCGGTGCAGGGGGGCGTCTTCCCCCGGTGGGAACAGGGCTGGAGGGTCACAAACATATCCGCTCCCCGGGCGAGGGTTCCAGCTTTCTTGAGAGCAACCACCTCGGCGTGGTCTTTGCCATAAGCCTGGGTGTGTCCGGTGGCTATCACTTTGCCATCCTTCACTATTACAGCTCCCACAAAGGGATTGGGAGAGCACATTCCGCGGGCTTTTTCAGCTTCACGCATGCCGAGCAGGATGTATCTGAGGATGTGCTTGTGGGTATATTTATCACTCATGGATAGCGATCCAAGTTCTTCTTTGCCAGCATATGGCTGGGCTCCATTTGGAGTATCTTTTGCCAGGTGGCTTTTGCCTCATCAATTCTCCCCAAACCAGCCAAGGCAGCGCCCAGATTGTTGAGGATATTGGAGTCATCCGGATGTTTCAGAGCCAAGCGTTCAAAAGAGTGGAGAGCTTCCTCACAGTTGTTTTCGCTCAGGTATAGGGCACCCAACGTGAAGGCAGGGGCATAAAAGTCGTTATCCAAAGCCATTGCATTGAAATACTCCACCCGTGCCTTATCCATTTGCTTTACCAATTGCCAATATAGCGCCAGGTAGTAGCGGAGGTCTGCACTATCAGGATACAGGGGCAACCTGGGCTCCAAAACCTGCCAAGCCTCCTCATCTTTGCCGGCTCCCAATGCTTCGGCAAGGGACTTGTGGACATCATTTTGAGCATAAAACAAAGAGGGATTGCCAGCTAATTGCTGTCTCAGCAGCCAGCGCCCTTTGATATTGCTAAAGATCATTGTCCAATCGTACTTATGATTGACCTCCAAATATACCAAAGCCGTAATGCCATCATCTGCAATGCCTGCGTGGATTATCTCGTAATGCTTGATGCGATTGAGGGCGGGAATCGCAGAAATGATTTCCTGATAACGAATTGCCAAATCATTATCATCATCCTGGTTGATAGTCATACTCCTAAGTGCCTGCCAATCATGTGTCATAACGGCTTCCAAATAGTTCTTGGCAATGTATTCAGGATTGTCTGTATCTGAATCCTTCTGATGTGGCATACCCAGCTTCTGCAAGAGGTAATTCATGGGGAATGATGCCGGATAGCGGAAGGATCCCAGCCAGTCCATCAGCCTGGAAGGATCTTCTTTTGCCATGGCAGCGGGAGAGTTATCATCCAAAGCTGCCAAAGGGTGATGAATCCAAAAGTCCATATATAGCTTGATGGCATGGACAAACTCTGTGGTTGATTCAGACTTAAATGCAGGGAAAGGGCTTTTACCTTCCTTATCCCGGGTGCCAGCATAGGAGCAGCTGGAAGGGCATTTCAGATCAACACGCATTTCATTGCAGCAATGCCAGCCAATGGTTTTATTGCGTCTGGGGCATTCTCTATTGCCTCTTTCGCTATGACAGATGCGACAGCGGTTGCTTTTGGGAAATAGCCTTAGCATGTAGGCTCCAGCATGGGCGGAAGTTTGCGTTTGAAGGCAGATGAATTCAGCATTCTTTTCACGCTCTCATACTCCTCACGAGTGTAGGGGAGACCTTCCTGATAGGAATCAACCCCACCTTCGCATATATCATAAAGCACCCTATCTATGATGGGATAGCCCAATCCAATCTCATCCTCATCAGTCTGTCCCTCCCACAAATCTGCACTGGGCACCTTATCGATAATACTCTGGGGCACTCCCAGATGTTCAGCCAATCTCTGCACTTCCGTTTTATAGAGATGCCCGATGGGCTCTATCGCACAGGCAGCATCACCAAATTGAGTAAAATACCCAATCAACAGCTCGCTGCGATTGCCTGTGCCCAACACTAATGCCTGACACGCGGCTGCTTGATCAAACAGCACACACATCCTCATCCTTGCCAGCCAGTTGCCTATGCGCAGGGCATTGGCATCCGGAGCATGGGCATCAAAATATGGCTGGGTGAAAGCATCAATATGGATCACCTTGTGCTTGATCCGGAAAGCAGCCACCAGCTCCTCTGCATCCGCCAGGGATTGTGGAGAGCTTTGGAAATAGGGCATGGTGATGCCAAGGACATTATTGGGTCCCAGTGCAAGCGCTGCCAACGCTGCAGACACGGAGGAATCCAATCCCCCGGAGAGACCAATCACCGCCTTGCCAAAGCCGGCTCCGTTATAGTATTGACGGATAAAATCCACAATACGGTTGGTTTCTTTACCTATCGCTATGTATCTCATAATACCGCCTTTATTGATGGTGTAAAGATTGCAAATCTGCAATCCAGATTTTTCGCAAGCGCATTTGCCGTCAAGAGGAATATCCACAATAGCCACGCAAACATCTGAATCTCATTTGTCTATATTATCAAATCAGATATCTTATCTAATGAGTATGCCTCGCTACAAAATTCACCGGAGACAAACCAAATGAAAGACAAGTTAAACGAAATATTCGCCCAGATCAGAGATAAGAACGAATGCACATTGGGCGTGCGCGCCACTAAAGACACAGACGCTCATCGCAAGAAAGATGAGGTGGAAGACACAATGCGCACCCGCTTTGCAGTGGATAGAGACCGCATCCTTTACAGCGGTGCCTATCGCCGTTATCACGGTAAAACCCAGGTGTTTTCCTTCACCAACCTCATTGATGAAGAGATGACAAACCGCAACCTGCATATAGCGTATGTTTCCCAGATTTCACGCACTATTGGCAAGTATCTGGGGCTGAATACCGAATTGATAGAAGCCATTGCCTTGGGGCATGATTTGGGGCACGCTCCCTTTGGCCATGATGGTGAAAAGGCGCTCTCTGCCAGCTGTGAAGCCAATGGCATCGGCCAGTTTCACCATAATATAGAATCTCTGCACATTGTGGATCATATCTCCAGCAAAGGGGAGGGCTTAAACCTCACCTTCCCTGTTCGTGATGGCATCATCTCTCATGATGGAGAAGTCCATAATACGATACTGATACCAGAAAAGGATAAGACAGAGGAGCGCATTCAGGATTATATCACACACAAGAAAACTGGAGGGCAGTTTGATTGGATGCCCAGCACTCTGGAAGGGTGCGTGGTGCGCATTACCGATACCATTGCATATATTGGGCAGGATATAGAGGATGCCATCCGCTTTAATATCCTCAAACGAGAGGAATTACCCAAGGATGTTACCCAATTTTTGGGCAATACAAACAGCCAAATCATAGAGACCCTCATCAAGAGTGTGATAGTAAATAGTTATGGCCAGGATTGGATTGCCTTTGATGAGGAAAGCTCCCATTACCTCTTGGAGCTCAAGAAGTTCAATTATCGCCGCATCTATACCGATGAAAACGTAAAAAGGGCAAACAAGATCATCCACCGCACGATGGGCATGCTCTTTGACATCTATTTGGATGATATCCACAAAGGCAGAAAGGAATCCAAAATATTCAAGCACTTTTTGGACCACAAGGTGGAGGCTTATCGTGATGGATTCAAGCCCGCAGAGCAGGTGAGGGATTTCATTGCCACCATGACAGATCGCTATTATAATGAGGAAATAAAAGATCACTTCCTACCCTGGAAATGGTAGGGTGGACCCTCCAGCTCTGTGCCGCCTTTTCTCTTGACAGAAAGGCGTTGCCCAAAACAGTAGTAAAAAACTATAAACAATATATGGAGGTATAATGTCCACCCGTATTATCATTGCAGTGGCAATAGCGCTTTTGCTATTCTCTTGCTCCACCAATAAGCTTCAAATAAACACTGATGATGTAGCTGAATTTAAAGGCACCATCACCAAAGTGGCTATCCTGCCCCTCAAAGCCAACGACAGCCAATGTCGAAACGTGATCAAAATCATGTCTGTGCGTGATTTTGATTTGGCTTTTCAGACCCATCCTCAATACAGATTGCAGGATATGAGTGATACTGCCAGACTGTTTAAGGAAGCTGGTTACAACGAATTTGATGAACTTGAAAAAGAAGATATGCAAAAACTTACCAAAGTGCTGGATACAGACGTCTTGATATTTGGCAACGTCACCACACGCGGCTCATCCTTCAGCATCAGCACTCGTTTTTACAGCAGCCGTTCAGATGAGCTGAAGCAATTCTCCTTTTCTGTGACAAACGATAAGAATCAGCGTCTTAATGCTTTGGTACAAGAGTTTTTGCCAGAGATAGACCGTTTTGTATCCATCGAGGTGGACAAGCTCCACAACATCGCCATCCAAAACTATCTTACCGAGAAATATACAGAAGCAGAAGCTGGCTTCAAGACAGTGATAGGGCTTGATCCCCAAAAGCATAACGCCTACTATTACCTTGGAATGGTATATGGCAAACAGGAAAAATATGAGCTTGCAGAACAGAATTTGGATATGGCAATAAGAATGGATGCAGAAAACCAAGATTATCAACGTGCCATGTTGAATATCTATGAGCAGACAGATCAACCTGATAAACTCGTGGTCTTGATGGAGAATCTGGCGCTTAAGAATGAAGACGAAGAATTGTGGCTGATCGTTGCCAACCTCCATGATGATGCGGGCAACAAAGTAAAGGCAAAAGAAGCTTTGAACAAATCCTTGGAGATAAACCCCGACTATGTACAATCCGTGATTCGTTTGTCATTCTTGTTGTATGAAGACGGAGAATATGCCGAGGCTATCCCCATTTTGGAACGTGCTGCCGAGATCTTCCCGGATAACGAATTGGTCACAGACCGCTTGGCTGCCTCCTATTTTAAAGCCAATCGCATCAACGAAGCCATTGCTCGCTATGAAAACATTGTCAAAAACGATCCCAATAATGCACAAGCTTACCTCACAGTGGCAGGGCTCTACCGCACCCAAGCCCAGGAAACCAAAGATGCCAAAGCTGCTGGAGACCTGAATAATAAAGCCATCAAAGCCCTGAATGATGCTAAAAAGATAGATGGTGACAATGCCCTTATCTATCTGAATTTGGCTGCCATTTACCTTTCTCAAAAGAAATATGGTGATGCCGAGACCAATGCCAACGCTGCCATCAGCAGAAACTCACAGTTGTATCAGCCCTATATCATTCTTTCCTCTGTGGCCCAAGTGAAAGGAACTGAACAATATAACCGCATGGCAGATTTGGAAAAACAACTGGATAAGGCAGTGGGTAAAAAGGCAAACCAACTCAAGAAAGATCGTGACACTGCCAAGAGCTCTGCACTAAATTTCTTGCGTAATGCCAAAAGCCAATTGGAATCAGCCCGCAGCAGAGCAACAGACAATTCTGCATTGGCAGATATCAACTCCCGTATCAACTCTGTAAATGGAATGATCAACCAGATCCAATAAGCTAATCTGAAATAACATTGCAACCGGCATGTGCTTTAAATAAGGATATGCCGGTTCTTTTTTTGCCCTCTGTTCTCTGACCCCTAAACACGAGCTGCGTGCTCCTTGCCCATTAGCCTCCCTTGTACCACCCTTGTCTCTCCNNGACAAGGGTGGTTAATAAGGAAGAAAGGGGAGAAAAGGGGGCGGGAAACTACATTAAAGCTTCTTTGCCACTATAATCACGGTAGGGATTAAAGCTTTGCATCACCTTCATATCATCGTGAGTGGCAGTGGTGAGGAAGATGCGGCTGAGCAATTCCCCCATACCGGGGCCCAGCATAAAGCCCTGTCCACACATTCCCGCGGCATGCAGCAGGTTTGTGCATTCATTCATATAGCCAACGATGGGAAAGCCATCCGGCGTCATGGGATATTGCCCTCTCCATGTGCGGCGCACCTTCAGATAGCGCAGGCGGGGGTAAACTTCCAACATACGCTTTGAGCAATGCGGCAAAAACTCGCTGGTGCTGCGATTATCTATCCCCAAGATCGGGGGCTCCGGAGTGTAGCAAAAGCAGACCTGTCCTTCGTGATTTTGATAAAAATAAAAGTTTGATGACCCCGGACGGGAGCGCAAATCGATAACCATGGGTCCAAAAAAGCGGGCTACCGGCTCCGTGATGCCAGCCTCATGATTGTCTGGGAAGACCTTTACATCAGAGCCCACCATGGCGCCTATTTCACGGGCATGATTGCCAGCGGCGTTGATGAATCCGGCGGCATGAAATTCGCCTTTATCCGTGCGGCAGGAAACAATGCGCGTATCCACCATCTCAAAGCCCAAAACCTGGTGTCCAAACTTAAACTCAACACCCGCCTTCAGCGCATGAAAATAGTATGCTGAGGCAGTGAGCAGGGGAGAGCAGGAGCCGTCTTCCGGAGAATAGGTGGATCCTATCAGGTTTTCCATGTTTATGCCGGGTACCAGCTCGTTGTATTCTTTGGCGCCCACCCATGTGATATTGAGCCCAAAGCTGTGCTGGACTTTGATCTGGGATAATAGTGTGGTTGCAAGAGTGTGTTCCCATGCAGGGAAGCTGTACCCATTGGAAATCCAGCCTATATCATCACCACGTTCCTCCTGCCAGTTTTTGAGGATTTCAATTGAGCGTTGACACACGTTGATTTTGCCAAAATCGCTGTGAGTGGCTCTCACACCGCCAATGGCTTTCTTGTTGTTTTCTTGCCCGGGACCATGTGCGGCATCTATTACCAATACTTTCAATTTCTGTTCTGCCAGGCTTAGCGCTGCCGGAAGTCCTATTGATCCGGCGCCAATGATGATTACGTCATAAGTCTTTTGCATTTTTACTCTCCATCTGGAAATACATCGAGGGGAACCTCCACAAACACAGGACGGCGGGTATTGGGCACCACATCCTCAGTGGGAATGCCTTCTTCGCGCAGGATACCCCTCATGAGGGTTTCACAGGTTTTGGCGCCACAGGGTCCCATTCCGGCTCTGGTGATTGCCTTGATTTGGTTCAGGTCTGTAATGCCGGCTTTAACCAGCTCACGCACGCGTCCCACGCTCACCCTTTCACAGAGGCAGATCATGGCATCATCTGCCATCCTATGCAGCAGGATGGGTTCCGGCAAAGGCTGGCTCTGGGAGGCGTCTTGGATGATGAAGGAAGCCACTTGTTTGGCAATCTGTGCAGGTACCTTTACCTTGATGAGCTGGGTTTGACGATTCCTGATATCCTGCACGCTTAGAATGGGATAGCTGCCTAATGGCTCTGCATCTATATCCACCAAATTGATCATATCGTCTTTGGCAAAGACGATGTTGGTGATTTCATAAGGTAAAGTGACGGTGGGGAAGGCGGCGTCCTGTCTGTAATCCACAAGGGTTATGGCGAGCCCGGGGCAGATGAGCAGGCATTTGTTACAGCCGATGCAATTGCCGTCATAGAGGGGTAAGCCCATCAGGCTGCCGTCTTCGGTGTGGATTGAATTTGTGGGGCACACGGTGGTGCAGGGATTGCAAGGGATTTCTTGCAAACAGTGGATGACGGGGAATACGCCTTGGGTGGGCAAATTGCTTTGATATTCCTTTATTTTACCGGGATGCTTCTTCAGTTCTTCCGCCTTGGCATACCACTCTGTGGGGATGGCTTGTACATCTCTGATTCCTGCCAAACAATCGGCGGCAATCTTGAGCCCGGCAATCTTGCCATTGAACATTGCGGATGATGCCTCTGCTATTTCCAGTGCATCCCCAGCGGCATAGATGGGTACGCCGGCGGCTTCTGCCTGCAGAGTGAATTCCGCCAATGGATCCAAGCCTACGGCGATGAGAATGGTATCACACTCAAAACTCTTTTCTGTATTGGGAATGGGCTTGAATCTATTATCCACTTGGCAGATGGTGATGGATTCTACCACCTCTTCGCCATTGGCAGAGAGAACTGAATGGGAGGTGTGGATGGGCACGCCCAAGCGTCTGAGCTTGTCTGCATGTACCTTGTAGCCCCCACAGGAGGGCATTGCCTCTGCCAAGCCTACAACGGTGATGCCAGCTTGCAGCGCATGATAGGCAGCAATCAATCCCACGTTGCCACCTCCGATTATGAATAGACGTTCTGTGGGACGGATGAGATCTCTATTGACGATGGTTTGAAAGGCACCGGCACCGTATATTCGCGCCAGATGGTTGCCGGGGAATCTGAGGAACTTTTCCCGGGCTCCAGCGGCATTGAGGATGCGGGAGGGCGTTACAATCTTATATACTCCATCTTTGAGGATGCCCACTTTTTTGTCACTAAATACAAAGAGTGCGGTGCTTTTGGTCCATACTTCAACTGATGGGTATGCCGCCACCTCTTGTGCCAGTATCTTGCCAATATCATGTCCACGGGTGCCAGCCCGGCTGTCGGCTTCGGAGCCAAAGAACTTATGGGTTTGTAGTACCAGCTTTCCGCCCAAGATGTGTTTGTCATCCACCACCAGGGTGCGGATGTTTTGTTTACCCAATTCTATTGCGGCAGACAGCCCCGCAGGACCGCCTCCAATGATGAGCACCTCTGTTTCCAGCTGTTCAATGCGCGGTCTATCCGGCACATAATCTGATTCCGGCAGGGAGGGCAAGCCTTCCACACTCTGCACCTCCATTCCTTCCAATACCTCGGTCATGCAGGATTTTACGGGCATTCCATCTGCGATTACTGTGCATTTGGCACATTGACCATTGGCGCAATAAATGCCTTGTGCGCTGCCATCCTTGTGATGGTGTCCAAATATGGAAATACCGTTGGCAATCAGGGCGGAGGCTATCATCTCTCCCCGCTGTGCCAAAAGCGGTTGATCGTTAAATTTAAACATGATTTCCTCCCGTTGTGGCACGGGCAGGATGGGGTGGCTATCTATCCTATGATTTTCCATGTTAGTGTAGGAAACTCCTTGAGAACGTTTATTGAGCCCAAAAAGAAACAGGGCATCACTGTGTCAAGAAAAAGCGTAAAACTGCTTCTGTCACTGTGTTTTTAGGCTATACTGCAAATAAGCATTTAACATATATAAAGCTTTGTCAAATTCCCTGTCTCCGGGGATGATGACGTCGGCATTCTTTTTGCTGGGATCGATGAATGCCTGATGGGAGGGCTTCACGGTCTCCAGATACTGCAAGAGCACGGATTCCACATCGAATCCCCGCTCCACAGTGTCTCTTTGAATACGGCGTGCCAGCCTGATATCCGCATCAGTATCCACAAATATCTTGAGGTCTGAAAGCGTGATCAGCTCCGGATAATAGAGGGCAAAGATACCTTCCAGGATCACCACATCGGCGTTGGCGATGCAGAGGGTGCCTTCACTGCGGCGATGGGTGATAAAGTCATATTGAGGCACGTTTACCGCCTTGCCTTTCAGCATCAGTTTCACGTCTTGCATGAGGTAATCCACATCTATGGAATCCGGGTGATCAAAGTTTACCCTATTGGCATCCTCAGGGCTGAGGTGACCGAGGTCTTTGTAATAGTTATCGTGGGAGATTATCACTGATTTGAGGTCGAAAATGCGCTTGCCAATTGCTTTGGCGATGGTGGTTTTGCCTGAGCAGGTACCGCCTCCAATCAGGATCAGACGTGCAGGGCTGTTATTCATATCTATTGCGATTTATCCAGTCTTGCCTTGTATTGTAGGAGGCGTTGTTTGTATGCATCCAAGCGGTCTTGGAAGGGTGGTTCTACCATCAAAAATCCTCTACGCATGTTAAACTCCTTTTACTTTCTACATCTCTAATATGCAAATACTACGCCGGATTGTGGGAATACCCACTCTTCATCCCGGGTATGGACCGTTATCTTACCGGCTTCTCGAGTTACAGTGGGATAACGGTTTTGGCCGGAAAACACGGTTACCACCTCCATGCTGGATATTGAAGGAGGGTAATCCAGGCTTACTTGCACGCCGTGGGTAAGTTCGTTGATAAAGACGCTTAGCTGGTGGGAGGCTTTGGGATAGTAGGATGCAGTATCAATGCGGAATGAGACCTCTGTGCCCACCAGGCTCTCTAATAAAGGATGGTGACAATAGAGCTCCAGGCAGTTATTCTGGCGCTTTACCTTCACCTCCAGGCGGATGTCGTTTACATACACCTCACTCAGCTTAAAGGCGCCCTCATCCAGCTCAAAGCTATCATCCATCAACCAGCGGTATTCCACATCCTTGCGCATAAAGTACTTCCTCAAGGCAGCATCAGACGTGGCGCATGCCACTATGAAGTAGTCGTTTTGCAATATCTTTCTAAAACCAAGGCGGGTGTGTGCCCGCCAATAGTGATCATTATCAGAATCCTGCAGGCTGATATGGTGAATAAAGCTCTTGCGGTAGTGGATGTCCTGATCTTTATTGAAGAAGAAGACGCGCAGGATTTCACGGGATATCAGCTCTCCAATCTCTTCATCACGCAATCTTTGGCTGATGGCGGATTGGATGATCTGGCTCAATTTGGAATCAGTGAAATCACTGGATACAAAGTCTCTGCGGGCGATGGGTGCCAGATGGGAGAGATTGCCTTCCTCCAGGTAATAACGCCGGGCGCGCCGTCCCACCTGACACAGCAGCTCATAGGAAGAGCCTCCATAGCTGGCGGCAAGGCTTTCCACACGCAGGGAGGGATCACCCACACCCATCAGGATTACGGTGGTTCCACAAGCCACATCTGGGATGTCATCCAACAGCACACATGTCATATCCATGCTGATTCTGCCAATTACCGGGCATAGCTTGCCCTGTATCAGAGCCTTCCCCCGGTTGGAAAGCATAAAGTCATAACCATCGGCATAGCCCACGGGGATTACGCCATAACGAGTGTCGTGAGGAGCTATCCAGCTCAGGTTATAGCCCAGGCCTTCCCCTGCCTCGATCTCTTTGATTTGGGCGATGTGGGATTTGAAGGTCATCACCGGTTCCAGCTGGATGCGGTCTGCCTGCCCGGCGTCTGTGTAAACTCCGTAGCTGAGGATGCCCAAACGCACCAGATTGTCCCCTTCTGAGAGGGAATTGATGAGGGCGGAACTATTGGCGATGTGGATGTATTTGACCTTGTCACGGTAAATAGCGATGGCAGAGTGGAAGGAATCAAGCTGCTGTTTGCTAAATTGGATGTCATTCTCGCTTTTGGCATAGTGGGAGAAGATACCTTCCACCTCAAGGTGGGGGAGAGCGCTCACTGCCTCCCAGAGGGCTGGAAACTCTTCCAACGCCACTCCGCTGCGGTGCATGCCGCTATCTATCTTCAGATGCACTTTTACAGATACATTATGAGAAGCGGCAGCGGCGTTTAGAGCTTTGGCAAAATAAATATCAGATACAGACGCTGCCAGCTGGTAGCTCACAATCTCCTCACACTCACTTGGGAGGGATGGGGATAGGATGAGGATGGGGCTATTGCAGCCTTGTATGCGAAGCAGCTTCCCCTCTTCCACATTTGCCACTCCCAGGAGGGAGGCGCCTTCATCCACTGCCACTCTGCTGATTTCGATGGCACCATGCCCGTAGGCATCAGCCTTCACTATCTGCATAAACTGCTGATGAGGCTCACAGTGCTTTTTGAGAGCACGCAGGTTGTGCCTGAATGCGCTGAGGTCTATCTCCACCCAAGAACGGTCTTTGCTTTCCATCCAGCCTGCTTGTTAAAAGTATTTGGCGGCGAGGTCTGCCAGTTTGGAGCGTTCGCCTTTATCCAAAGTCATGTGCCCCACCATCTCCTCACCTTTCAGCTTTTCCACAGCTACGGAGAGGCCGTTGCTCTGGGAATCCAGATAGGGGATATCAATCTGATAAGGGTCACCGGTAAGCACCAGCTTGGTATTCTCTCCAGCTCTGGTGATGATGGTCTTCATTTCGTGAGGAGTGAGGTTTTGTGCTTCGTCTATAATAATAAACTGATCCGGCAGGCTGCGCCCCCTGATATAGGTGAGGGGCTCCAGCTCCAGAAAACCGTAATCTATATAGTCAAAGATGGAAGGCCTCTTCTTGTTTTTGATGCTATTTCCTTTCTTATCATCGTGCAAAGAGAGCAGGATATCCATGTTGTCATAGATGGGCTGCATCCAGGGGTTGAATTTCTCTGCTTTGGTACCGGGCAAATAGCCAAGGTCTTTTCCCAGAGGCGAAATAGGACGGGAGATAACCAGGCGTGAATACCTGCTTTCCTCCACTACCTTTTGCAAGCCTGCTGCCATCGCCAAAAGGGTCTTGCCAGTGCCCGCCTTGCCAGAGAGGCTTACCAGAGGGATGGTATCATCCAAAAGTAGCTCCAGCGCCATTTCTTGTTCAAAGTTACGGGCAGTGATGCCAAACACTTCCTGTCCCAGATAGTTTTGCAGAGGATAAAAGGTGTTGCTGCTGCTCATATATTTTAGCGTGTGGATCACGGTATCATCGGCTTCATCCTGGAATCTCACAAATTCATGCGGATGATAGCTTCCCCAGATATTGGATATATACTTGTTGCTTTTGAGGGATGACAGCACCTCAGATGCCACCTCCATCGCCTGCCAGCCGGTATAAAACTCATCATATTTGATGGTATCGGTCTCAAAGTTCTCAGCATTGATACCCACGCTGTCTGCTTTGATGCGTACGTTTACATCCTTGGAAACCAGGGTCACTTCACTATCTGGATATTTCTTTTTAAAATACAGTGCGGTGCCAATGATGAGGTTATCGTTTCTATCCAGGAACAATAGACGGGATGCAGCCTCCGTCACTTCCTGATTTACGCTCACCTGTATGATGCCTCCCCGCTCTGTGGGCACGCCATCCTGCAGGGAACCCTGTTGCCTTAGCGAATCCAGGTAACGCCCAATCTGACGCGCATTGCGGCTCTTCTCATCCACGCCCTTCTTGAAGGTATCCACTTCCTCTATCACCACGATGGGGATTACCACCCGATGCTCATCAAAGGAAAACATCGCCTGTGGATTATGGATTAATACATTCGTATCCAAGATAAATATCTTTTGTTGCGATTCCATCACCTTTACCTCATTCATAAATTGGCTTGATATTCAGTAATCTGCAAATGTCAAGGTATAAGTGCAATGATTTATCCATAGCCCTCTGCCGTCAAGCACAATTTTAACCCCAAATAAAAATGGTGCTGAAGGGGGGACTC
>LSQX01215945.1_pt1 | contig 18329 bp, 17 predicted proteins | sample 654561 | NCBI WGS metagenome assembly LSQX01 (sample SAMN04489861, study PRJNA283612) | anaerobic digester metagenome | isolation source: 4 biogas reactors fed with cattle manure at either 37C or 55C with and... | place: Denmark: Kongens Lyngby | collected 2014
GGTTCGATTCCCATCACTTCCACCAGATTACCGCAACATATAGATGCGCGAGCGAAAACCCCTAATAATATGGGGTTTTTCGCATATCTTGTGTCCATTATAAGTGTAAAAAGTTTTCATTTACGTAAAATGATGTCCATACACAGTGAATATTGAATTCATTTGCTGAAGTCGACAAAAGTATAAAATAAATTATTGATATCAATTTTTTATCGTGATATACTAACAATATATAAATGGGCAAACAGGTGTAATATGGAGCAAAAACAAGATTATGACGTTGTGTCTTTTGGCATGATAAACTGTGATGTCCCTCTTGGTCCTGTTCCGCACGATCTGATGGAGCATGAGCTGTGCAGGATAGGTCGCGTTGCGATGACTACCGGTGGGGATGCCATGAATGTTGCCTGCACGCTCGGTATTTTGGGGGCACGTACGGCCGTTGTGGGCAGGATAGGACGCGACGCTCATGGAGAGCTAGTGACACGCGTTGCGATCTCCAAGGGTGTGGATACCTCATTTATAGTTTACGATGATTGCGAGGATACCTCGACCTCTTATCTACTATTTGAGTCGAACGGAAGCCAGCACTATGTTTCCTCATCGCTAATATCGGCCAATCTGTCATCACGTGACCTTCCTAACGAGCTGCTTGATCGCTGTTCCGTGCTATATTTTGGAAGTTGTTTCGCCTTTGAGCAGATGGACCGTGGCGGTATTGCCGACGCCTTTCAGCGTGCTCACGACAGAGGTGTACTCACGGCCATGGATACCTCTATTGATGTGGATTACCCGAGCGGGAACGCGGCGCTCGAGGTGGCTGACGATGCTCTACGCCAGACCGATATATTCATTCCCAGCCTGTCCGAGATAGCCTTCCTTTCTGGAGGTGAGACCGACCCGCACAAGCTAGCTTCCATGATGAAGCCATATGGTATGAGAATATTCGGCGTAAAACTTGGTGAAAAAGGCTGTTATCTGACTGATTTCAGGCAAGAACTGTATATTTCACCCTTTGCCGGCGTAGAGGCGCGGGACTGCACTGGTGCGGGCGACTCCTTCTTTGGGGCCTTCCTGAGGGGTTGGACGCTTAACTGGTCACTTGAACAATGCGGACTTCTGGCAGTTGCCGTTTCGGGTATGAACGTTACCAAAATCGGCGCCACCAACGGCGTCCCGGACTTCCAAGTGGCGCTCGCCTTTTTACGGGATAACGAGGCGCGCATCGAGCGCAGAGAATATTCCAGCCGCTGAGAGTGTTTTGATTGTAACTGGGCGTTCGTTGAAGTAACGGGGATCTAGCATGAAATAATATTATGAAATTTGTGAGGAAAAAATTATGAGATTTGCCACAATCAAAAGTTTGCTCGACTTCGCGCAACACAAGAACATTGCACTAGGCGCATATCCAGCCAATAACTGGGAGACAGCTCGCGCCGCAGTTTTGGCCGGAAACGAGCTCAATACTCCCATCATCTTTATCGCCGGAAAGGATCTGATTGATTATTTTGGCGGCGACTTTGTAACCTATGTAAAGTTGCTGGAACTTGCCTGCCAAGACGCCACTGTACCTGTCTGTCTACATCTGGATCACTCGACCTCATATGAGGACTGTTGCATGGCCATCAACGCCGGCTTTTCTTCGGTGATGATAGACGGTTCGGCTCTGTCATTTGAAGAAAATGTCAAGTTGACCCGCAAGGTAGTAGATTTTGCACATCCGCTCGGCGTATCAGTCGAGGGCGAGCTCGGACGTCTTAAAGGCGAGGAGGGTGACTTAAAAGTAGTTGGAGCCAACGCCTCACAAACCGACCCCGAGTTGGCACGCCTCTTTGTAGAGCAGACCGGAATAGACTGCCTTGCAGTCAGTATAGGCAACCAGCACGGCACTTATATAGCCGCTCCTCAGCTCAACATCAAACTCCTCAAGGAGATAAATAAGGTCGTCAGCTGTCCGATAGTGCTCCACGGCGGCTCGGGCACTCCCATTGATCAAGTACATGAGGCTATCCGCAACGGCGTGGTCAAAATAAACGTCGTGACCGATATTTGGACCGCCATGATCGATCAGTTTGAGGCCGACAAGAAGAAAGAGAGCTTCAAGTACAACATCAATGCCTTTATCTCGTCACTCAATGCTGGCAAAGAAGTGATCAAATTCAAGATGAAGGCATTTATGGAGAAGTAGTATATGCAATATGTTAGTTTAAGCGACCGACTCTCCCTTTCGCGCATAGTGCAGGGTTTCTGGCGCCTTCCAAGCTGGGGCATGGACACCGAAGAGCTTGTAGAATTCCTGAATGGATGCCTTGAGCGAGGCGTTACTACCTTCGACTCGGCTGAAATATACGGTTGCGAGCAGCAGCTAGGCGCTGGGTTAGCCCGACTCAGGCGATCAGATTACCAGATAGTTTCCAAGACCGGCATCTCGCAGACTCAGGTGAATGGTAGGGTATTTGGTTATTACGATACCAGCTACGAACGGGTCAAAGATGCTTGCAAGCGCTCAATAGATCTCCTTAATTGCGAATATTTAGACCTTTACCTCATCCATCGCGAAGACCCGCTCATAGACCACGAGCAGACTGCCCGCGCTCTACTAGAGCTCAAAAGTGAGGGACTTGTACGTGAGATAGGTGTATCCAACTTTGACACGTATAAGTGGAACGCGTTCAACCGTGCCTGCGGCGGCCAATTGCGCACCAACCAGATCGAGTGGAATCCCTGCTGCTACGAACATTTCAATTCCGGCATGATGGATCTACTGTGTGAGCAGAAGATACACCCTATGATATGGTCACCGCTGGCCGGCGGACGACTGCTGAGAGACGGTTCGCCGACCTATGCTAGAGCACGTGCCAAGCTAGAGGAGATAGCAGTGCGCCACGGTGTCACTCTCTCGGCCATCGTATACGCTTGGATACTCAAACACCCTGTAGGCGCGTTGCCGCTCGTGGGTAGCCATCGTCTCGACCGACTGGATGAGGCGATAAAGGCTTTAAAAATTGAGCTGAGTCTGGTAGAATGGTTCGAGATTTATGTGGCTAGCGGGCAACAACAGATACGCTAACTTGCCTGTAAGGCCACCGCAGGAGAGATAGACTTTGTGGATAAAAAGCTAAAAAGGCTTGATGGCAGAGAAAAGAAAAGTGTGGTGCGGCAGGACAGGATACTTTCCATGTTACTGAAACACCGCATGGTTACGGTAAATGAGTTTTGCAAGGAGCTCGGCTGTAGCGAGTCAACAGTGCGCAACGATCTTAGGATGCTTGAAGAGCAGGGTCTGCTGATGCGCGGCTTTGGTTGTGCCGTGTCAACCGAGCCGGCTAAGTACTCCGAATCGACTCTTTCGCGTCTTATAAGAGACGTAGAGGAGAAGGAGGCCATTGCCTCTTATATTGTCGACAATATCCTGTTTTCAGGTTGTAGCGTGACTCTCGACACCGGCACCACCTGCGTAAAGGTTGCCCAGAAGATAGCGGCTTCTAACCTTCAGTTGACGGTAATAACGGCCTCCTTTTCGGCAGCCGCCCACCTGACCCGTTCGCCCGGAGTATCCCTTTTCGTGACTGGCGGTCACTACACTATGCATACCGACTCGTTTACCGACGAGACGACTATCGACTTCTTTTCCCGCGTGCACACTGATTTTTTTATACTTTCCTGCAGCGGGGTAACGATCGAGCACGGCTGCTCTACATCCAATATGTCTGAGGCCAACTTCAAGACCTTGATGTCCCAGCAGGCTGAGCAAACCATATGCGCTATGACTAGCAACAAGTTTGGTTGCACCCGTATGGGACTGATAATGCCGGTCGAAAAGGTTCGCTACTTCGTGACCGACTGGAATCTTTCGGAAAAACATTGCGTAGAGCTGCAAAACCGCGGCTCAGAGGTGGTGGTGGTGAAACGGCCTGTAGCCGCTTCCAATGAAGAATGAGCGAGCTGGCACACGCCCTCATACTCTCAGCCCTCCCACTCAAATTTCTTTGGTTCAAATGCCTAAAAATGCTTATCGATTATGGTGCAAGAATCTGCTCCGTTTCACGGAGTAAACTCGTTTTTTTGTGTCGTTCAGGAAGTCCTCACAGTTTGAGATTTTATGCGTGTGGAAAAATACCAATACCATATTTCTCAATCTTTGGTTCTTATCCGATTCCCTTCTTTCACGAGAAATGTAGCATGGTATTTCCAAAGCTAATGATGGAAAGAGAGAAGGACTGCATATTACCTCGAGTCGGATGGGCATCTTTCGCTTTGTGTTGCCAAGTGAATGACCAATGTATGGTTCTTACAGGCGCAACAATGCTTAATAACAATAAATCACAATGAAATCATAATATTGTTCTTGACTAGCGCAAAAATCGCATAATAATCGTTATATTTCTTTTGATTCTTAACGAACCTGTTTATTTAGTATAATTAGTATAATTTAGCAGTGAATTCGGTAAATTGTTGTTGACTTTTGGCGAATTAGACAATATACTATTTTTATCTTTTTTCCGACCCACGAAAAACAGATAATTTTACTTAAAGGAGAATGGAAATGAAAAGGACTTTCAAATTATTTGCGCTTATCCTTGTTCTTTGTCTTGTTTTCGGACTGTTTGTAGCCTGTGACAAGGAGAACAAACCCGAGGTTACCAACTCAGACTCAAGCGTCCCCGCTGAGAAACCGTCGACCGAAGAAGTGTCGGTAGCTGTATTCTGGCGCTCCTTTGACGACCAGTATCAATCTGGCTTCCGTATCCTCATGCAAAATGAGGTCGACAGCATGGAAGGTATCAAGGTCGAGATGTATGACTGCGAGAATGACGCCACCACCTTTGTTGAAAAGGTGCAACTTGCACTGACTAAGGGCTATGACTATTTCGCCATTTGCCCCATCGACCAAGAGTTAGCTGGAACACTTAAGGAGATCTGCGCGGCCGAAAACGTCCCCACAGTCTTCTTCAACACCCAGCCCTATGACGACGTGATGGAGGCTTACGACGATATATGGTACGTCGGCTCCGATGCCTATGCCTCTGGCCAGATGTGTGCCCAAGCTCTTGCTAATTACTGGAAGGCCAACACTGAGCTTGCCGACCGCAATGGCGATGGTAAACTCCAGGTGGTCTTCTTTCAAGGAGAGCTCGGCTCACAGGACACTCTCCTGCGTACTCAAGCTTACAAGGATACTCTCACCGAGAACGGTATCGAATATGAGATACTCTACGACGATATTGCCAACTGGGACAAAGGTCAGGCTATGGACAAGATGACCGCTTGGATAACCGCCACCGGCATCGATAAATTTGAGGGCGTGCTGGCCAACAACGACAGTATGGCCATGGGCGCTCTGCAGGCCATCATCAACGCCGGTTATAACCAAGGCAATGCTGAAGAATTCGTGCCCTGTGTCGGTATAGATGCAACGGTCGAGGCTCTAGAGGCAATGAAGGCTGGCACCCTGCTAGGCACTGTACTTGGCGACAGAAAAGGTCAGTCTGTCGTTGTCCTCAACATCTGCAAGCTATCGGCCGCTGATGAGACGATAAACGCGGACAACATCGGCTATGCTTGCGATATCGACGGCAAGTTTTACTGGGTACCCTACCAGATAGTTGACAGCACCAATCTCGACAGTGTGCTCGAGATGATGACCGCACTCGGCGGTTAATACTCCTGCTACAAATTGTTTGACTGAACATAAAAGTAACATGATATACTGTTGTCTTGGGCGGAGAAGAGCTCCGTCCAGGACATCAGTGAATACAAATTTGCTGTTCAGCAGTGAAAAAGAACAGTTATGCTCTTTTAGCATAGCCAGAGCCGTTGTTGAGGTTGCTTAGTCTGGCTGGGCTCATCGGGCTCACATAAAATATGCCGAGGTGTGCTTTGGTCAGTAACTATTGCTTGGAAATCCAAAACATGAACAAGACCTTTCCAGGAGTCCATGCACTGAAGGATGTTAGTTTATCGCTCGAATATGGGTCTGTTCATGCCTTAGTCGGGGAAAACGGAGCTGGGAAGTCTACGCTCATGAAGTGCTTGTTTGGGATATATCGCCCCGATTCGGGATTTATATTCATCGACGGCCAACAAGTTGAAATTCCCAACGAGAGCGCTGCGCTCAATATGGGAATTTCTATGATTCATCAGGAGCTTAGCCCTATACCCTACCGCACCATTACCGACAATATATGGGCTGGCCGATTTCTGACTAAGGGCTTTATGGTGGACGAGAGGCGGCTATATTCGCTCACCAAGAAGCTGTTTGACGATCTCGAGTTCGACATTGACCCTCGTTCGCTGGCTAGGGAACTGTCGGTCTCACAACTTCAGGCTGTCGAAATCGCCAAAGCGGTATCCTACGACTCCAAGATAGTCATAATGGATGAGCCAACCTCATCGCTCACGACCTCAGAAACCGAACACCTTTTCCAGATAATCTCGTCGCTCAAGCGAAAGAGAATATCGGTCATTTATATTTCACACCGACTCGAGGAAATATTTGAAGTGGCCGACACCGTTACAGTGATGAGGGACGGAGCCACAGTGGGAACTTGGCCTATAGATGAGCTGACCATCGACTCGCTTATTCGCGAGATGGTCGGTCGCGATATGTCAGAACGATTCCCTGAACCAATAAGTCAGCCCTCTGACGAGGTTGTGCTTAAGGTAGAGGACTTTACAAGCGCTGACCCCCATTCTTTCCGAGAGGTGTCCTTTGAGTTGCACCGTGGCGAGATACTCGGGATAGGTGGTCTAGTTGGGGCACAGCGCACCGAGCTGGTTGAGGCAATATTCGGGCTGAGAAAAATTGTAAAGGGACGCCTAACTCTGGCCGGGCGCGAGATAGCGAACCGCTCCCCCCGCGAGGCTATCGCAAACGGCTTTGCGTTGCTGACCGAGGAGCGGCGGGCCACTGGGCTAGTGCCCAACCTCTCGGTCTGCGACAATGCGCTTACGGTTTCGTACCCCAACTATTCAAAGGGGTTCCTCAAAATCGTGCAAAAGAGCAAATCGCGCAGGGCCGCTGAGAGAGTCTGTGATGAGCTGGATGTTCGCATGGCCTCGATAGACCAACTTATCAAGAACCTTTCGGGTGGTAACCAGCAAAAGGTATTGTTCGGACGTTGGCTTTTGTCCGAATGCGACATTCTGATACTCGATGAGCCGACTCGCGGAGTTGATGTGGGCGCAAAGTATGAAATATACAAAATAATACGCAAACTGGTCTCCGAGGGCAAATCGATAATTATGGTCTCTTCCGAGATGCCCGAGTTGCTTGGCATATCAGACCGCATAATGGTCATGTGCGTCGGCCGTAAAACTGGAGAGCTTTCACGCGAGGAAGCTTCTCAGGTGTTGGTGCTCCAGCTGGCTACTCAGTTCGAACCGGGCAGAATTTAGGAATCGGAGATCAAAATGAAAAAGTATGATATGCGTCTCGAACGATTCGTGACCTTTGTCAAGGACAAGGCACTCATTTTTGTCCTACTCGCCATGATAGTCGTCATATCGGTGATCAATCCGTCATTTGTGCAGTGGCGTGTGCTCAATGATATATTGACTCAGGCGTCGGTCAAAATGATAGTGGCGCTCGGACTGATGTTCCCGCTACTGCTCGGCGGCACTGACCTTGCTGGTGGCAGACAGGTAGGTCTTGCAGCTGTGCTGGTAGCATCAATGTCGCAAGTCACAAACTACACCAACCGATTTTATGCCGACTTGCCTGAGTGGCCTATAGTAATCCCTATAACCATCGCACTCGCGGTCGGTGCGATAATAGGTGCGGCAAACGGTATAATGATTTCTAAACTGCGTATGGCTCCCTTCATTGCGACCTTTGGAATGTCGACTATCGTATACGGCATCAACTGCCTATATATTGCCCGCGAGCCCAACCGCTCGCAGCCGATAGGTGGTATTCGAGCCGAGCTGACCCGCATAAGCAGCTACAAGCTATTCGGTCAAATAAGCCCGCTCGTGATAATAGCGCTAGTCATGATAATTATTGTCTGGTTCGTACTGACCAAGACAGTGTTCGGAAAGAACATCTACATCGTTGGTGGCAACCGTGAGGCAGCCAAGGTATCGGGCATTAACGTAGACCGCGTAATAATATCGGCCTACGTTATTGAAAGCATCCTAGTCGCCTTTGGCGGTGTACTGGAGGTGGCACGCACCAGCGGTGCCAACTCGGCCTACGGCACATCCTATGAGTTCGATGCCATAACCTCCTGCGTTGTTGGGGGTGTGTCGCTCAGCGGAGGCGTTGGTACAGTGTTCGGCACCATTACAGGCGTTATAATATTTACAGTTATTACCTACGGTCTGACCTTTATCGGTGTGAACGCCAACTGGCAACTGATAATTAAAGGGCTTATCATCTGTACGTCGGTTGCTCTGGATATGCGCAAACACAAGTAACCTGGCAGTGATTGCGCTGTGGTTCAAGTATAAGATAAATTATTAAATATGATTTAATAGGTGAATAATTTGAGTTGTGGAGAAGGCAAGTATTCATTAATTTGCCAAAACAGGAGTTTGATGATGAATCAGCATTTGTTTTTAGATAGAGTCTAGGGTCATGAAGTTATTTATACATAATTCAAATCGATATAAACATGAAATCAAATACTTTGACTTCAAAATACGCGAACCTGATGATGAATAAGAGTACAAAAAACAATTACAGACATTGACTTATGAAAGGACGGACAAAAAAATCGATAAATAAGGAAGACAAATAAACATTCTATGACACATGAGTCTTACCTTACACCGGACCGGCATTACTTCCGTCGGTACGCATGGCCCATACCCTGTAATCATCGGCTTTATTGATAAAGAATATCCAATCGCCGGCAACATTGATGTCGCTGACACCTTCCTCAAGCTCAAGCAAGTCCGTCATCGTACCGTCCAGCGTGATCTTGCATATAAATTTGCGGTCATTTTTACCGTACCATCCGTAGATTGCATCCGGCGTAACATTGATACTGTTGAGCGTGATATCTATACTCAGAGTCAGAGCCTCCAGCGTGCGCACATCCTGTACGATCAGTTCACGATTGCCGCTGGGAAGACGCTGCATGTAAACAAGCGTCTGGCCGCACATCGAAGGATCGTTGGCGGGGAATTTGCTGATAGGTTCTGGGTTGCTGCCATCGTAGCCGGAACGGCAAATATATTCTGCGCCATCGTGATCCATATAGTAAATATAGTCATCGTCCATAAACACGCCGTGGGTATTGCGGGCACACAGACGCGTCGACCAGCCGGTATCCAAAGACATGGCATAGAGCTTCAATTTGTCCTCTCCATCATTGTAATAGAGCTGGCCATTCCGGCATAGCAGGTTCTCCACATACTTGCTCATTAATAGCTCGGGCTCTCCGCCGGTCGCGTCCATCCTGTATACTTTGCCCAAGCCGCTGGTGATCAGCGAGAAATACAGTTTGCCGTCATAGACATTGATATCGCGGACAGGCATATTACAGAGCTGCTGTTTCTCGCTTCCATCCATGCGCATGCGGTAGAGACTCATACTGTCGTTGGACTGGTAATAGATGTATGTTCCGTCTTCGGCAGCAAGACCGTTATTGTTAGCGTTGGAGATACTCGTACCCAGCTTATCTTCCGTCGGCAAAACCGTGAAGGCCGTCTTAGAAGACGATGCTTTATCCTTAGAAACGGACGCGGACGGGCGTGCCAGAAGGCCGCTTTTTGCTAAAATAAATACCATAACGAGGATGACAAGCAGCGCAGCCGCACTGATGATGTAAGGCAGGCGGGATTTTCGCCAGAATCGCTTGATATTCGGAATCACATAGCTGTCCGCATCGCGATTTATCTGAAGCACAGAATCAACCCGCATCAGCAGGGTGCGCAGTTGTTCCTGCAAGGGCTGATCCAGCATGTCCAGCCAGTGTACGGTGCTTAAATAGTACTCCATACTGCCGGAAGGAACGGTATCCGTAACCTTTATCGGTATGATGACTTTTTGTGAGGACACAGCTTTTGATACCTCACGCAACACCTGTGTGGAGGCGTTTGAGTAATCCGAAAAAAGCAAAAGGAATACGCGGCAGCCTTCGATTGCTTCGATGATGCACTCCGCCCATTCTCGCCCGGGGGCAATATCGCGGGGCGCATACCAGCAACGAATACCGTTTTGCTCTAATGTGGCGCACACGGCATCTGCCATAGGTTTATTCTTATGGGAATAGCTTATAAAAACATCATGGTTCATGTTTGCCACGCTTCCGCTCCGCATCAAAAAAGTTCGGAGAGTTTGTTGATGATCTTTCCGCCGTCACCAAGGAGAATCAGAAATACGCACTGATCAACGGGGAACTTGGACGGAATCTCAAAAACGAAATCCAATATTTCCACAGGATCTCCATGACCCTGAATATAGGCGAGAGGGTAATCCTTGTTGTCAGGCGTACGAAGTTCAAATTCATTCATCGCCTCTTCAAAATCAGGCAGCCATATCGAATTGAGTGCTTTAACGCGAACCACAACAAGCTTATTATCATTGGAGGTAAGCGTATAATCCGGGTTTGCCTCGAACTGATCCGCATCCTCAATGGCGTTGACGATTTCCATGTTGTAGCTTCTCCAGAACGTCATTTTGGGATGGGGAGCAATGATCAGTTGCATCGGTTCCTGCGTTGGCTCTGCCGTAGGTGCAGACGTCGGAGCGACAGTTGGAGCCACTTCAGGCGTTGGCATGGGCGCTGGTTCCGCAGTAGACGCAGGCGCTGCTGTAACGTTTTCAACCTCTTTATTCGTAGGTGCGGTAGAATTTCCGCATGCACCTAAAGAAAGTATAAATACAACGGCTATCACAGCACACAGAATCCTCTTCATTTGTTTGCGCTCCTTTGCAAGTTTTATGTAAGATAATTTACGGCACAACTCTGTGAATGTCAAAAAATCCAGAATCATTCCGCTCAATCATTTAAGTATCATCCGTACACGAATGAAGTGCTTGGTGGAGTCTGGGGATGTCATTTAACATTTTGAGCATACCGTAATTCAGGCATACTTAACAGCTGTCATTTACAGTTTCTCTGTCATTTTTTACATCTACGGACTATGTGAATTCATGTGACACAAAAGCAATCTTTATAGTAACGGCTGTGCTATAATACGTCTCGATTCTTTGATTAGAGATGAGATCATATCATGAGAAAACCATTCTCCTTTTACTTAGCTCACTGGATTGGCAAACTTGCTCTTTTCGGCATGCGCCTTCTTCGGCGGACAGGCAGTTATCTGCCCGGAGCTATTGCGCTTCGTATTGATCCGGATTATCTGTCGCATACCGGCAAACCCGAACACATCGTCATGGTGACCGGTACAAACGGAAAAACATCGGTTTGCAACATGTTGCGCTATTTTATTGAGAGCGCAGGACAACACGTGATGGACAATCGTGAGGGTTCCAACACGATTGAGGGTCTTGCGTCGGCATTCTTGACGCACAATACGTGGAGCGGAAAATCGCCACATGAAAGCGGTGTACTTGAACTGGACGAACGGAGCGCTATTCGCGTGTTTCCCCATGTCCAACCGGACGTATTGTTAGTAACCAATCTTTATCGCGATTCGTATCAACGTAATGCACATGCCGAATATATCTATAACATTCTGGATCGCTCTATACCGCCGACAACAAAATTGGTCCTCAATGCAGAAGACCCCATTTCCGGCAGACTTGCACTTAAAAATAAACGCGTTTATTACGGAATTCCAATTTTGGAAGGAGAGCGGGAACAAAGAAATTCGCGCTTTAGCGATCTCGTTTACTGTCCCGTTTGCCATCGCGACCTTGAGATCGAATTCATTCGCTACAATCACATCGGTCGTTACCATTGCAAGTATTGTGGCTACCGTAGCCCTGAAGCTCAGTATCGGGTCATTTCTTTTGACCGCGACCGCAAAGAAGCGCAATGTGCGGCAGGCGAAGAAAGGGCGCTATTTTACACTCAAACAGACGGCGTCACAGATCTTTACAATCTTCTATCAGCTGCGGCGACAGCTGTAGAGTGCGGAGTTCCATTTAGTATAGTCGCAGAATCTTCGAAGACATTACCTCCGCTAAGGAGCCGTCATCACGAGGAAATTATTCGGGGACGACGGTTTCTTTCAATTCTCTGTAAAGGGTATAATCCTGTGGCGCCGGCGCGCGTTTTCGAATATTTGCAGACACAGCCGGGTCGCAAAGTTTTAGTCATGGCAAATGGTACAGAAGAAGAGATCGTTGAGAATATGGCCTACCTCTACGACAACGATTATTCCTACCTTAACGACCCTTCATTCTTTCAAATATTTTGTTGCGGTGAACGTTATCTAGACTACGCTCTGCGCCTTAGAATGGCTGGCATACCCGAAGATCGTATCGTTCTCTCTCGAGAGTACGATGAAATACCTCGTCTCATCGCATACGAAGAGGCCGATTTGATCTGTCTCATACATGATGTCAGCGACGTCCCTTGGGTGCGCAATCTTCTTTCCGCGATCCGCAAAGATATGGCGCAGTTACAAGATAAGGAATGATTGATATGAAGATTGAATTTTTGTATCCGGAAGTGGCAAGCTTGTTCGGAGAGCTAGGGGATATCGATTTTCTGATAAAAAGTTACCCCAAAGCTCAAATCTTCAAAACGAAGCTAATAGAAAGACCTCGATTTCTAAATGAGACAATTGACTTCGTCTTCATCGGTCCGATGACAGAGCGTGTACAGGAACGGGTCATTACCTCTCTGATGCCGGATAAAGACATTGTACGTGAGAAAATTGAAAGCGGCCTGACGATGCTTGCCATTTCTAATGCTGTAGAGATATTTGGACAATATATTGAGACCGATGATGATAAGAAAATTGAAGCGCTCGGTATTTTTCCGTTTTATGCGCGTCGTCAGATGCTTGATCGTCTGAGTGATGTTTTTATCGGAAAAAGGGGTGAGCTAGATATCATTGGCCTGAAAGCGCAGTTTACTCAAGTTTATAAAACGGATGACCTGCCCTATCTTTGTGAAGTAGAAAAGGGGTTCGGTCTCAATTTACAGTCCCGCGAAGAAGGTATTTGTTCGAATAATTTCCTCGGTACGTATCTATTGGGTCCCTTTCTTGTTTCCAACCCGCTCTTCGCAAAAATATGGTTAGAAGAACAATTTCCTGAAGAAACGATTGAACTGCCATTTTTCGATCTTGCTGTTAGCGCATATTGGAAACATCTAGAAGATATTCGCCTGATGCGACCGTAAATTGCATTCGACTATCGAATTACGATGTACCAGATTACCATGATGATAGCAAGCCCGACGAGAAAGCCTGCGAGAAGACTGAGTAAAAAAGTTTTTAGAGGCTTTCTTTCTTGTGTTTTCGAACTTCCTGAAGCCTTAGGTTCAGGTTTTAATCTAGGTTTTATCGTATGATTTGCCGACGGTGGAGTAGCGTATTCACGGGATTCTGCTCGTTGCGGTTCCTCGAGATCTGGTGTGACACTACGTTGCCTTGAGCTCAATTGAGGGGCCACTAACGACAAATCGCGGACTTTAACAGCTAGGATAGTTCGATTATTCCGTCGGTCACGTATTCCTGAGTCTATCTGTGCCTGTCGAATGGTCGCAGCAAAGGCATCCGGTGGAGAAAGATCGCGTGCGAGATCCGCGAGGTCGAAGTTATCGAAGAAGCCGGAAGACGTAAGCAATATAATATCGCCGGCTTCTAGGGTGAAACGTTTTAAAGTGTTTGGTTTAGGCACAATGTCGGCTCGAAGAACGTCAAGCGGCAATTCGCTGTCAGCGCGGACAGATGATTCATATGGAAGAAAAACGTTTTCATGTGTACTTTTATCTGAAAAAGAAGGTTTGCTGATCTGCAATAGACGTCCATTACGGAAAAGCAAAAGTCCGGTTTCACCGACGTTCATGACGTAAGCTGTGTTCGCATCAATCAACAAAAGTGCGAACGAGACGCCATAGGCTTTGCCGCGACGCGCCATTCGACCGCGCAATCGCGCGTGCGCAAGCGTTAAGAGATCGTCGGCATATTGCTTAAAGTCTAATTCCGGTTTTTTATAATCGCTAATATGTTGGAGCATGTCGTGGGAAGCGCGCTGAAAAATACGCCCCGCCAGATCGCCGGCGCCGGAACCGCCAACCCCTTGTGTCACCACATATAGCTGTGTGTAATCGGAAGAGCCTGCGCTTTTTTCTTCGCCACCTGTTATCATATCGGGGTATATGTGCTGATCAAAGCTGAACGTATCCTCGTTGACCGACGTCTCGGTTCCCGATTCAGTTAGGCCTATCGCTAATGTCCTAGCCATGGTCTTTCCTCCGGCAAATCTAAGTTCAGAAACCCGCATCTTATAAGGGAAGAAGTGGTGTTTCTCGAGTTATTATACTGTAATAAAGCGTTTCCGTAAAAAGCGGATACGGTTTGTCATTTGTACGTTATGCTGCAGATGATTTTATTAACATATTTACACTGGAGTAAACACGAAGTATTGGATTTATTTTCATCTAAGATCGTGCTCTCGTATCTTAAATTATTAGCGAATATCAGCGCATGATCGCTGTTTTTTTGCACGTCATGCTATGATAATCATCAATCAGAAGAATTTTTATTAAACACTCATGACTTCGGATAATCCGCTATCATTGTGTTTTATTTAGTATGAAAGGCAGACGCTGAATGAATGAGCATGTGAAAACCGTTATAAATCAACCCTCGCGCTCGCATCAGCAGGTGGCAATCATCACAGGTGCCTCTTCCGGATTAGGGCGCTCGTTTGCAACGGCACTTGATCAACGCCTTCCTAATAATATTGCTTTTTGGCTGATCGCGCGTCACGAGAAAGGTTTACAAGAGACAGCATCTGAATTGAATCGCGATGTGCGGCTGTTGCCGCTTGATCTTACTCTCCCTGAAAGCTTTGATTCGTTGAACACAATTATTGAAAATGAAAAGCCGACAGTTTGCTATCTTATCAACAATGCAGGTGAGGGAAGAGCCGGTTATTTTGAAGAAGAGACTCTCGTGATGCACCGATCACTTTCTGACTTAAATGTTCGTGCACCACTTCTCATGACATCTTTGGCGCTTCCTTACATGGAGCGTGGAAGTCGTGTGTTATTTACAGCTTCAGTTGCTGCTTTCCTTCCGCAACCCGGATTTGCTACGTACGCTTCATCAAAAGCAATGATCTTATCTTTTGGACGTGCATTGGCTGAGGAACTGAGGTCACGGGGCATTTACGTATCCGTCACATGTCCCAATCCTATGATGACGAATTTTTTTTCACCTGAAGAAAAGGATGCATTTCAAAATTCATTCAAGAGAATATCAATTGAAGATCCCGATGTAGTCGCTAAAAAGACACTTGCTGCCGTTGAGCGAGGGAGAAAAGTCATCGTTACAGGCGGATGGGGGAAATGCATTCGAATAGCTGCTCGCATCGTTCCGACATCATGGTTGATACGCATCGTCGGTTGGCTTATGCGACGAGATAGGCGACACACCTAGGATAATTCGATATTACTCTTCAGATGCAATAAAAATTCAAATATTAATCAGATCAATTCTGATTCTTTTTTACACGGAGGTAGACCAACTTAACATTTGGATTGCCGGTGTCTCTCATCTGGATATCATATCGTCCGATCGATTGGACTAACGTCGTCAATTTGTCATAACCATAGTTTCGAGAGTCGAATGATGGCTGTTTCTTAATGATCATGTTGCCTACTTCAGCAAGGAATGCCCAGCCGTCCTCGTCTTCAACGTCGCGAATGGACGAGTCTACTAATTTAATCAAATCGCGATCGATTTTGCGTATTCCGCGCTCTCTATTCCTCGTCTCACGCTTGCCCCTCGTTATATCATTTGTTTTGCCCGAGGCCTTAGAACCTGCATTATCGTTTTGTGATGTTCCGCGCGTGAGTCGTGTTGATCGAAGTGGAGAGCGTGTCGCTGACTTATCCTCTTTAACATCATTGTCCGAATCGTCTTCATCTTGACCTATGATTTCAAGGTAGATGAGTCGGTCACACGCGGCGATAAAGGCGTTGGGTGTTTTCATTTCGCCGAGACCGTATACGATTTTACCTGCTTCCCGAAGACGAGTTGCAAGTCTTGTAAAATCGCTATCACTTGAGACAAGAACAAATCCGTCGACCTTATCGGCATAAAGAATGTCCATCGCGTCAATGATCATGGCGGAGTCTGTAGCATTTTTTCCTGTCGTGTAACTAAATTGCTGGATTGGGCTGATTGCATAGTCAAGTAATTGTGCCTTCCACTGTGCGAGGTTCGGACGAGCAAAGTCGCCGTAAATACGTTTAATAGTAGGTGTACCGTAACGAGCAATTTCCTCCATCATACCGCGAACGTGGTGCGGGGGAACGTTGTCCGAGTCAATCAGAACAGCTAATCGAACATCGCTGCGTTTTGGATTGGTATTGGTCATAATGTAAAATCCTTTTAAGTAAAGATCGTGAGAAGAGGCGCCGCATTAAGATGGCGCCTGTACTGTACTCATCTTAACATACCTAAGTGTACGTTGATCATGATATGATGAAGATGTCAGCATCGTCAGTGCTGGGCATGTTTTTTGATCTGATCTTACAATTCGAAAGGAGAACAACATGGCAACTGCTCAACCGGCTCTTGTAGTGCTTGCTGCAGGAATGGGATCACGTTACGGTGGCTTGAAGCAACTTGACGCGGTCGGCCCTGATGGCGAAATACTCATGGATTATTCCGTCTATGATGCTATAAAGGCTGGATTTAACGAGATTATATTTATCATCCGAGAAGAATTCGAGGAAGCTTTTAAAGACCTCATGGCTCCTAAGCTCGACGGACGTGTTGACTGGCGCTGTGTATTTCAAGACACGGATGATTTGCCTGAAGGCTATAAGCGACCTGAGAGCCGTGAAAGACCGTGGGGAACCGGTCATGCCGTACTCGCAGCACGCGATGTTGTCAGAGGTCCTTTCGCCGTAATTAATGCCGATGATTACTACGGTAAAGAAGCTTATCGATTGATGTACAACTTTCTTTCTACAAAAGAAGATGATGAAGATAAGCCGCTTTACGGCATGTGCACATGGCGACTTCGCCGCACACTTTCCAAATATGGGGAAGTATCGCGAGGCGTCATTTCCTTAGACGATCAAGGGCAATTTGCCGGTATAAAAGAAATAAAAAAGATCGAACAAACCGATAATGGCGGCCGTTATTCGACAGACGGAGGGACGACGTGGGTTCACCTTAAGGGTGACCGACTTGTGTCTATGAATTTCTGGGGATTTCCTTTATCTTTCATGGATCTTCTCCGTGAAGGGTTTCCGGCATTTCTTAATCGAGACGAAATCCAATTCAACATGAAAGCAGAATATCTGTTACCTGAGATCGTAGGCGATGCTTTTGTCAGTGGAAAAATAGATGTGCATTTGATGCCGGTCAGCGACCGCTGGTTCGGAGTAACGTTTAAGGAAGATCGAGCACGCGTTGCTGACGCGCTCTTTAAGCTTGCTGAAGAAGGCGAATACCCGCGTCCGCTTTTTGACATATAGACCAAAGACTAAGGAGATCTGTATTGATCAACATGAAGGATATTATTGCCGAAGCGCTATCAGAAGCTATTGAATTATCTTACGATGATGTTCAAACGCTTCTCACACAACCTCCACAGCCGAATATGGGAGACATTGCTTTTCCATGCTTTCAGCTAGCCAAAAAAATTCGCAAGGCTCCTGTACTGATTGCAGGTGAACTGAATGATAAACTGAATCTTCGTCTCACCGATTCAGCAGATCCCTTTTCTCGCGCCGTTGAACGAATCGAAGCCGTTGGAGCCTATTTAAACTTCTTTCTTCGTCGAGATACGTTTGCAGAAGAAGTCCTACGAGCTTCCATTGCAGCGGGCGACCGACCCGGAGCGAGCGATGAAGGGAAGGGGAAGACAATTATTGTTGAGTATTCTTCGCCCAACATAGCCAAGCCATTTCATGTCGGTCATGGATTTTCGACCTTTCTCGGTGAGGCGATTGCCAACCTCTACGAATATGCAGGCTACAGCGTACAACGCTTTAATCATTTGGGTGACTACGGAACCCAATTTGGCAAATTAATTGTTGCGTGGAGGCGTTGGGGAGATGTAGAGGCACTTAACAAGGCTCCTATCCAAGAATTGACGCGTATTTATATAAAATTTCACGACGAAGCCAAAATAGAACCGGAACTTGAGGATGAAGCGCGCCGTGCTTTTACAAGACTTGAGCAGGGCTCGGAAGAGGAAATGAAACTATGGCAAA